>Ga0315289_10001140_pt1 | contig 41487 bp, 41 predicted proteins | sample YL17G11_40_MG_FD_203452 | JGI IMG/M metagenome (GOLD analysis project Ga0315289, IMG submission 203452) | Sediment microbial communities from Yellowstone Lake, YNP, Wyoming, USA - YL17G11_40 | ecosystem: Environmental > Aquatic > Freshwater > Lake > Sediment | place: USA: Wyoming | collected... | reverse complement strand
GAATTTCATTATAACCGTATTGCTTTCGTTTGGCTTGAACATCGGCATCGTTTAAACCGGTCCCCTGGTATGTATTTTCGATACCTGCTATATCCTTACTTTGAGTCATAAAAATTCCTCCCTGTTTTTCATCATTATATGAATATTCTTTGGTAATTCAGAGTGGAATATATTAAAGGATTACCAAAACATATTAAAATGCACTTGCGCCGAGCATTCCCAGGTATGGGCCAAGCATACTTCGAGCACCTTCATAAGTAAAATCTGCAAAGAAGCTCATGATGCCTATTAGCAGGACAAATTTAACTGCTCGTGTTAGTTTTGTTTTTTCTTTCATGTGCTTGCCTCCTATTAGCCTGCATTTTTATATGAAGTGAGGATAAGGTTTATATTGTGGCATTCTTACTTGACAGAGGTTGCCCGAAAATCTTTTCATAAAGATCTTCGCCAAAACTTGTCTCAAGCGGCGCTCCTTCCAAAATACGGAAAGTCCTTTTTCCATGTTTATTTCTTTCTGCACGTAAGAAACCAACTTTATCGTTTTTGGTCTCGTAGAAACTGTATGCAAGGTCAAAGAAATGCGTTACGAAAAATATTTTTATATCTTTTTCCAAAAAAGCACTTATGATCTGCCTCGCAATTTCCGAGCCTTCACGCTCATTAGTGGAAGAGAGCGACTCATTAAAAAGAATAAGTGCATTTGGTTTTACAAGGTTTGAAATTTCACTTAGCCTTGCGAGTTCTTCATCGAGTTTGCCACTTTCTAATTCTTTGTCTTCCTCTTTTATGAAGTGAGTGAACACACTGCTTGCAACATTTGCACTGAAGGATTTTGCGCTCACGAACATTCCGCATTGCATCATGAGTTGAGCCTGCCCTATGCTTCTTAAGAATGTCGATTTTCCACCCTGGTTTGCACCTGTTATAAAGATAAGTTCTTTTCCATCCATATCGAGAGTATTGCTAACAACCTTCCCTTCCTTAAGCAAAGCCAAACTTACATCTGATAATTCTTCAAATGTGTGCCTTCTATCCGTATAACTGTATGGGGTCGGAAACGCAAGACTTAATCCAAGTCCCTGCAACTTCTCATATAGATTGATACAGCCTACATAGAAAGCAATTTCATCTCTGAGCATATAGAAAAAGCTGATGACATGGTCTGCAGACTGTGCTAAAGCGTTCGTTGCAAGATTTATTGCACGCTCCTGCCTTCGTGTCAAATCGTCTCCGCCGTTTTCATCCCTTGGATGAATGCAAATCTTACCTGTAAATCGCCATTTTAAATGATTTTTTAAACCTTCAAACGGTTTCCTCAATACATAGTGTACGCCCTGGTTGTAATTTCCCAATTCCGCACTCACGAGCATCCCCTGATCGAATTTCAAATCTTTAAGTGTTCTGGCAACCTCTGAAAGATACTCTTCACTAAGTTCATCTCTTAGCATCTCGAAAAATCTTGCAAAACCAGCCGATTGAAATTTATGAGCGTTCTCATCAGCAATACTGCGAAGATGTCCTAACATTTCTAATAACACCTGAAGCACACTCACGGAGCTATACATAAGAGAACTTATTGACATTGTAGAGATACCGAAGAAAGACCATTCCCTTTTTCTTTTTATTGCTTCAACTGCAACACTATAGATCTCACGTACAACGGCAGGATTGTTAATGCTATCTTTAACAATTTCTTGCCTGTAAGTAATGTCTTCAAGGTTTGTTAAAGTTGTAAACATTGCTTTAGTTGAAACATCGCGTACAAGCTCATCTCCATTTGCCATCGTCGCGAGTATCACATCAAGCCCTAAATCTTTTATAATTGTTTCTGTATTTTTAGGGACCTGTATGTCTTTATCAAAATCCTTGTCTTTATACATCAGGTATGCTTTCATGATTTAATCTTCTCCTTCAGCATTTTGTATGTAAGGCCGTACTTTTCGGCAATGTGGATTGCATAGGCAAGACCGTCTGCAGGTTTCCTTATAATTTTGAATGTCCTCTTTACAGGGTCAACAGGGTCAACTGTGCTTACCATGCTTACCGTTTTTCCAGAATAACTGCTTAGTTCGTCCAGGAATGTTACCCACACGCTCAATGCATCAAGCTTTATCAAAGTATCCATAATTTGCTTACCAATGACAATTGCATCTTTTAGAGCAGTTGATGAGAGGAATTCATTTATGATGATGATGCTATTTTGCGTTGCATTGCTTAGAATTTTTTGCATTCTTAACAAATCGTTTTGCAATTTTCCTTGGAGGCTTTGCACATTTTCTTCTCTCTCAAAGTGTGCAAAAATCTTGTCGAACAAGTATAGCTGAGCTTCCCTTCCAGGGACTGGATACCCCAGGCTTGCAAGGTAGTGTAATTGTCCAAACGTGCGTGCAAAAGTTGTTTTTCCGCCTTGGTTTGGGCCTGAGACAACAATTATTCTTTCTTGCCTTTTAAGGTAAAAATCATTGCATATAACGGTTTTATCTTGGTCCCTTAACCTGCTTGCAAGAGCAATGTCAAAACTTTCGTAGCTATATATTTCTTTAGTATTTGAAACAACTTTTGGATAGCAGAATTTCAAACCCATTTCTTTGACCTTCTCTGTGTATTCTAAATATGCAATGTAGAATTGAATTTCTCTTGAGAATTTTGCAAGTTTTTCCTGAACGAAATTCTTATTAGTTTCGTAAAAGTTGTCGAGTTTTGAAAATGTTTCTGGGTAAAGCTTTGCAACCAAACCGAGTACTCCCACTTCCACGTGTTCTGCAAAAGAGTCTTCGGTGAATGTTTTTCTGTAGTCCTTGGTTTCGCCGTGCCTAAATTTTTCAAAGATTTTCTCAATTTCAATAGTATAGTCTTCTTCTCCTTCGTATTTCCTTACTTTGACGCAACTTTCCTTTATGAGCATGCAGTACTTCACTTTTGAAAGCTCTTCTCTCAAGGCTTGTGCTTCGCTTAAAAGTTTTTTGAAATTGCTTGAATTTGCATAATCAGAAAAGTATTTTCGAAATTCGCTTAAACCTTTTGATTTTAGATTAAACTTGCGTAACGATTTTTCAAAGCTTTCAATATTTGCAAAGTAGACTATGAGTGAGTTCAAAAACCGCCCCTTCTCAAGATAGTTTTTGCTTTTTCCTTCAGTTTCTTTAAGGCGCTTAATGGTTCTTTCAACATCATTAACAGCATCGAATATAATCTGTGCAAAACCATTTATTTCTTTAAAAAGCTCTTCATTTTCCTCAAGGTCTTGCATTACTTCCTGGCGAAAGCGGATTGTCTCCTTATCGCGGAGAGGGCTGTAGAGGAACTCTTTTAAATTGTATTTATCCTTGCGCCTTACAATTTCTTCAACAATATAGTCAAGGCTTAAGTCCCTGAAATATTCAGGTTCTTCTTGGTTAGATGCAGAGGGGCTTTTTTCTCTTTCTCCAAATAAAATGCTTTTGAATGCCATGTACATCACTTCCTTCAAAAAAATCTATAAAATAAAAAAACTGACAACCCTACAAACTGTAGAAGTCATCAGTTTCTCACTGTTTAGGCTCGCGCCAAGGGAAACTTCATTCCCACTTTGTTATATTTTAAACAAATTTCCTAATTTTCAAAATGTATGTTTAAATTTTATATTTCTCTCGTTAATCCAAAATTTGTAAGGTGGGGAAGTTCCCCGCCTATTTTTAAAAGCTTTAGACTTAAAGTTTTGAGCTACCGAGTTATTAGCTTTGAAATGTTTTATACAGGCGATAAACAATGAGCATTACATCTTCCCTTGTAATATATTCTTTTGGTTTGAAGTACCCATATCCGTCACCTTTCACAATGCCGAGTTGTTTTAAAGTTTTCACTTCTTTGATATAAGGATAATCTTCTCCGATGTCAAAGAACGGTTCTCCGTCTCTAAGAGCATCAAGCAGATGAATATAAGGGAAGTTGATCCGCACAATCCTCTTCTTGAAGTTGGCTTTCACGGCTTGCCTTACTTCGGAGGTTTAAAAGATTAGGGGGAGAAATCCCCCTCTTTTTTTGTTCGATTGATGATCCTGGCTTTTCAAGGAGTTGTCTCAATGTAAGGTGAGAAATTCCTCATTCCTTCGGGTCGTTCAGGTGGTTCTTTTTGCCAGAAGAATCTTACCTTTTTGTTATGGTTTCCTTTGCTTGCTCGGTATCGCTCCACCTCGCTTTGCTCGGTTTTGTTTCACCTCGCTCGCCGGGCTAAAGACAAATAACCCCACCCACCCTTTTATTAGTAGCTCGGCGTGTGACTATCATCATGGGCAGGTTGATCGTTCGCAACCACACCACCTTGAAGGCGGTAACTTAGAGGGCACGCCGAGCAAAATCTGTAAGATCCCCAAAGAGTAAAAAAGATTTAGATAGTAGAATTTCAGTGCTTGACAAATTTTCCAAAAGGGATAAATTTTAATTGAAAGAAAAAATAAGCTTTATAAAAAAACTGATTCAATAGTGCCATTATTTAAAAGCATTTGTACAGGGAGGTGAAAAAGATGAACTTGCAGGATTGTATCAAGTTTGCGACTGAAAACCCTGTGTGCTTCGTAGCAACGGCAGATAGGGATTAACCGAGAGTGAGGGTTATAGCGTTGTGGTTTGCCAACGAAAATGGCTTTTATTGGGGAATACTTTCTCCTAAGAATGTTTATAAGCAGCTTAAAGCTAACCCAAAGGTTGAGGTATGCTTCTACGATAACAATTCGGATTGGTTAAATGCGAAACAGATGCGAGTGACTGGAAAGGTAGAGTTTGTAGATGACCCGGAACTACAGAAAAAGGCCGCAGAGGAAGGGGCTCCCATTGAACAGTTAATAGGAAAACCACTTGGACATCTATGGAAGATCTTCCGAATACACTCAGGCGAAGCCTTCTTCTTTACCCTAAAAGACACCTTAAAAGAACCAGAATTGGAAAGGATCAGATTCTGAAAGAATTGAGAGTACCATAAGAATCAAGCTAAGAGATATAAAGAAAGGTTAAACTCGTATTGCATTTTAGGTTGCCACGACGATTCGGTATTCTTTGCATTCAGAAGTTTTCTTTGTTATTTTTTCAGATTTTGCATAAAAATAATCTTTTAACTAAAATGTAATAGGGGAATTAGTAAAAGTTTTGGGGTGTAGAAAATTTAGCTTTTATATGAAGTTATATTTTTTGAAGAAAGGAGGTGAAAAAGATGTCTATTTATTGGGTTATGAGTTACTACATTGTGCAGGAAAAAGCGAGTGAGTATCAAAAATGGCTAAAATCAGATAGAGCCAAGGAACTCTTTGCGGAGTTTGAGAAGGAAACCGGCTTCAAATATCTCGACACTTACTTTCCTATTCTTGGCTTCGGTGACTATGACTGTGAGGACTGGTATGTCGCAAATGATTTTTCAGCATTTGACAAGCTACGTACATCGAAAGCCGGTAACAATCTTAGCATTGAGACCTGGGACTTTTTGGATCAGACAAGACCAATGAAGTCTCGAATCATGCGAACTGCAGAAGATGTATTGGTATTTGAGCCGCCGAAGGAGAAATAGAAGAGACCTCTAGACAACTTTCTTTTTATAGGTTCTTCTTACGCGCTTTTATAGTAATTATCTTTAGATAACAAAAGCTAATTTTTGTCCCTTATTAATTTTTATGCACGGACAGAAATATAGTTTTGGGTTAATATTTATAGCTAAAATCAATTTTAGAGTTATTTCTTATCTCCTCCCATTTTACATCTACAGTCTCGGTAGTTTTAGCGCTAAATTCAAGATTTTATGATTTGTTAAGAATGATTATTTTATAAGCTTTTAACCTTCTGGTGCGCCCAACAGGATTTGAACCTGCAACCTACGGTTCCGTAGTAGAGCTTTAAAAACAAAATCTAATAAAAATCCTTTATACTAGTATAATACACATTTACTGTGAAATTCTTATTGCTAATTTTAACTGTAAGTGCATAGGTTAACGTCCAATTGCATAAATATAACAGTCTAATGACACTACGTATATTGTTCCGTCGGAACCAATTGCAGAAGAAGAGTATATTGAGTTACCAGTTTTATATCTCCATTTAAGCGTACCATCAGAGTTCAGTGCGTAGAGATAGTTGTCATCTGACCCCACATAGATTGTTCCATCAGAACCAATGGAAGGCGAAGAAGAATATATTCTGTCGCCAGTTTGATATTTCCACTTAAGTGTGCCATTTGGATTTACAGCGTAAATATAGGTATCACTTGACGCTATGTATATTGTTCCATCAGAACCAATAGCAGGAGAAGAGCGGAATATATAGCTACCAGTTTTATATCTCCATTTAAGCGTGCCTTCTACATTGAGTGCATAAATATAATAGTCTAATGACCCAAAGTAAATTATTCCATCAGAACCAATGGCAGGGGAAGAGTATATTGAGTTACCAGTTTGATATCTCCATTTAAGCGTACCGTTGGAATTCAGAGCATAAAGATATGTATCTCCTGAACCTACATATATTGTTCCATCAGAACCAATGGCAGGAGAAGAGCCTATTTCGTAAAAAGTTTGATATCTCCATTTAAGCGTACCATCAGAGTTCAGTGCGTAGACATAATTATCATCTGACCCCACATAGATTGTTCCATCAGAACCAATGGAAGGTGAGGAAGTAATAGAATAACCAGTCTTAAATTTCCACTTTAGAGTGCCGTCAAGGCTAACAGCATAGATGTAATTATCCTCAGATCCAAAGTAAATTGTTCCATTAGAGCTAATTGCAGGAGAAGACCATACTGGACCACCAGTCTCGTATCTCCATTTAAGTGTGCCGTCGGGATTCAGTGCGTAAATATAGCTGTCCAATGCACCGGAATAAATAGTTCCATCAGAACCAACGGCAGGAAAAGTAGGTAATGTATATTTACAGGGCGTCAGGTCACCAGTTTGAAATTTCCATTTAAGTGTACCGTTATTTTCACTAGTATCATAAGAGGATAGCCCGGTATGCTGAAGGTCATGGTGGAACATAGGCCAAGGATTTACTTCTACTAAGGTAGAATTCTTACAGCTTGTCAATATTAAAACAAATAATAAAGATATTACCAGAACAGTAAGAAGTAAATTACCAATTGACCTTTTGGCTTTGAAATTATTGACTTTCTCCAAAATTCTTACTATTCTGTACTTATTCATTATTCTCCCTCATTTTACTTATTCTTACCTCTTTATATTATTACCTTATTTCATAATTTTGCAATTATTTGAAATGAATCAGAAGCCTTCAATAAAATATTTTCATTGGCTAAAATCTATTCTAAGGTATCTGGCGCGCCCAACAGGAGTCGAACCTGCAACCTACGGTTCCGTAGAGCTTTTAACAATAAAATCTTATGTAAATTTTACATCTTTTTCATCTTTTAACCTAACTAATTCTAATATGAAATAAAATTTAACAAAATATTTAAATTATGATGAATAAAATTTGCGTCGAAGTGATAAAATATAAATATGGAAAAAGAAATAATTAGCAAATTCAAGGAAAAGCCAAAAACACGAACTGCATGGTGGGCAATGTGGCTTGGGTTATCCACAGTTTTGATAGGGCCAATCCTCGGTATCTTTGCTTCAGTACTTCGTCCGATTATAGACAGAGCAATCAGCGAGAAAATAGGTGGATTAATTGGATTTATCTCATTAATATTTTCACTTCTCTTAACTGTTGTTGCTCTTGTAGTTTCTATTCGTGCTTTCAAAAAAGGTGAGCGCTCCTGGGTTATGTGGTTAGGATTCATCCTGGCTATCCTTGGCTGTGTCTTTTGGATAGTTATGATAGCCGGTGAATTTCTTTTCCCTCATTAATTTCTTAATAATGAAGCTCTCTTTATTAGGCTCACATAATTTGTAGATTGCTTATAAGTCTTCAAATCAACCTTTATTATTGTTTCTGATTTTACATAAAAATGATTTTTTAAATATAATTTAATAGGGGAGTATAGTAAAAGTTTTAGGGTGTAGAAAATTTAGTTTTTCTATGAAGCTATATTTGTGAAAAAAGGAGGTGAAAAGTATGCCTATTTATTGGGTAAATTCCTACTTCATAAATCAGGAAAAAGCGAGTGAGTATCAAAAATGGCTAAAATCAGATAGGGCCAAGGAACTCTTTGCGGAGCTTGAGAAGGAAACCGGCCTCAAATATCTCAATACTTACTTTACTATTCTTGGCTTCGGTGACTATGACTGCGAAGATTGGGGTATCGCACCTGACTTTTCAGCATTCGACAAGATACGGACCTCAAAGGCCAATGAAAAGCTAATGGCTGAGACCTGGGACTTCGGAGATATGACAAGACCATTTAAGTCAAGAATTATGCGAACGGCAGAAGATGTATTGGTATTTGAGCCGCCGAAGGAGAAATAGAAGAGACCTCTTAAAGACTTTCTTTTTATAGGTTCTTCTTACGCGCTTTTATAGTAATTATCTTTAGATAACAAAAGCTAATTTTTGTCCCTTATTAATTTTTATGCACGGACAGAAATATAGAGAGAGTTAATATTTATAGTTTTCTTTCCTTCTTTTTAAATCCCTTATCATAGTAAGAGCGTTACGATGCCTGTCTTTTGCTTCAAATTGAACAGAAGCTATGCGTAAATTTATACCATTGCAGAAGTAATCCTTGGTTGAGGTAAAGAGTCTAAACCTTCCTCATCTCCACCATACATATGAAGGTTTGCCAAAGAATACTTTGTTTTCCTACTGTCTTTCTATTCAAATACTGTCAAGGCCTTATATAAAATAACCCTTTTGATAGTTATCCTATTTCACTATTTTAATAAGTAAGATATAAATAAACGTCTCCTCTTGATTAAAAGTTTGGGAGAGCCAGGGGTGATGATATGGAAGAATTAAGTTAGTTATGCAGTAATTTCAAAATCCTGTACGCAATCAGCATCGCCTCTTCCCTTGTAATATATTCTTTAGGCCTCAGATTTCCGTAGCCGTCGCCTTTCACTATCCCGAGTTCCTTAAGGACTTTCACCTCATTGATATATGGGTAATCCTCGCCAATGTCAAAAAATGGTTCGCCGTCTCTGAGAGCATCAAGCAGATGAATATAAGGGAAGTTTTTGCCGGGACACTCTGTTGAGTTTGCAGTGTGCGAAATATCAGACACGACATCCTTGTGCCTTAATATGTTAGCCAGAGGAACGTTGTATTCACTCATAAGTGTTTTTATGAGTTTTACGCCTGCATTGAATTGTTCAATAGGCATTTCAACGTTTTCGAAGTTCCCGAGAAAACAAATCCCAATACTTCCAAGGTTTGCCTGGTAGTTCGTGCAGTGCCAGGCAGGCTGTTCAATTGGCTGTGCTTTGAAAACTTCCCCTGTGTATCCTATGATAAAGTGATAATCGCATTTGTATGCTGGAAATTCCTTTTTCCATTGCTCTTGTGCTCTGTCGCAAATAGTTCTTCCGATGATTTTGCCTGTGATGTCGTCAGGGTTTGCCTGATAATTGGTTGCGGAGTGGTGCAGCACTATGTATTTAATGGTTCTCATTTTCGCCTTTGCCTAATCCTTCCACAAAACGGGAGAGTTTCTCAACAGCATCAGTGAGTCTGTCAAGTTTTTTGCCGAATACCATAAGAAGATAAACAGTAATAACAATCGGGAAGCCTACATCGGCAACTGCTCGTATTATATCGTTCATTTATTGAACAGGTCCTTGAATACCTGGTCATAGAAAACCTGTGAGATAGAGAAAGCAACAGCGATTGATTTTAATACAGTGGAAGCGTCAAACTGTCCCGATAGGAAAGAAGATGCAAATCCTATAACAGTTGATACAAGTATTGCAATTATACTTTTCCATCTTCTTGAAAGTCTTGCGCCTGTAATAAAGCGAACAATCATTGGAGCAATCACTCCTATAAGGCACCGCCATTAGCGAAGTGAGACCCCGAAGGTAATAACCTGATGAACGGATTACAGGTTACAGAAGATTAAATATACCCCCAGAACCTGTCCTGAATTCATTTCAGGATTCAGTGGGCTAACTCATTCAGTGAGTTTTAAGCGGGGGGGAACGAACCCCCCGCATTTAAAGAAAGAGGAGCTAAATTAAAAGAACAGGAGGGCTATTTTACGGAACTAAATCACTCTTAATCTGGAATTAAATCAGTGAAGGTTCTCGTTACAATACCGCCATCAACAATCGATGTGAGAGCACCGTTTTTGGTGTTCACAACATTCTTTGTTATGATCAGGTTCATCAGAGCCTCTATCTGTGCCTGTGTTACATCTGCCTTTGGGTTATTAAACTCCATTGAAGCAGTCTTGCCTTCTACCTCTGTTCCAAAAACTAATCTTAAAACTGTTGAACTTGTATCTGCCATCATTCACCTCCTTATGCAGCGTAAACCTTAGTTATAGTGTGCCTTATGTCAGACAATGCGTCGGTTATGAGGTTAGCGATAGCAAGTCCAATGTCATACAAGTCCTGGTCAGCTGCAGTGGGTCTAATGTTCATAATACTTTCGCTCCTTGTCTTGTCGCCAGGCATGGCGAAAATCATTCCCAGACTTCCTGGATTTTCTACTACAATCATCTATGCACCTCCAAGTGTTAGATTTTCCTGAAACAAGTTCAGGACAAGTTTTTGAGGTTGGGAAACGTGCACATTTTACGCTCAACCCTTCCTCATATAGAATTGCAAGGACGGCAATTAGAAAAGAGTAAAATATGCATGGGGGGGCGAAAGAATTTTGCGAGAACGTTAGGTATAATGCGATAAAAAGATTTTTTAAGAAAAAAAAGGAGAAAATAAGCTTAAAGATTTCTATTAAATGGTTTAAATTTTTAGAATAGGTTTTTAAAGAGAGAATTTTGATGTTTGATGAAATTCTCAAAAGAGATAAACTTTTATTGAGGGATAAATCCAATGAAAAAGAGCTCGGATTACAGAGGAGTAAAAAATCGCTCAATTTGGGATGAAAGTAAAATTGAAAATGAAAAATTTTGTAGTCACCCAATTTAGGGAACACTACATAATTATTTTAATAATTGTTGTGTTTATTGTGATTTTTTTGATGTTATTCCATATTGGGACTTTGAATAATAAAAATTACTTGGCAGACAATTTACCAAAGTTTCCTGAAGCTACCTTTAATAAGCAGGATCGTATATTAATTATTGCTCCGCATCCTGATGACGAAGCACTTGCAACTTCATCTGTTATTATTAAAGGCAAAGAGGCAGGAGCAACTGTAAAAGTAGTGTTTGTAACTTTTGGTGAACATAACACCTCAACTCTCGCTAAATTTTTGCTTTTTCCCTCTCCTCCTACTGCGGACCTACTTGCGGGGCGAAGGCACAGAGAGGCAATAAGTGCTGCAAAACTATTAGGTTTGAGTGAAAACGACCTTATATTTCTTGGGTTTCCAGATTTCGGCACTCTCAAGATATGGGACGATCATTTTAGCGATAAGCCATATATGTCAGGTATGAACTTACATGATAAAGTGTTCTATTCAGGAGTTTATAAAAAAGGTGTGCCATTTACTGCGCTTGAGGAGCTTAAGCTTTTTGAGGAAGTAATATCATCATATAAGCCAACTAAAATTTTCTATCCGTCAACGCTTGATTTAAATCCAGATCACCGTGCCACAGGCCTTTTTACGGAAGCTACGCTTTTTGATCTTAAGGAGGAGGTTCATCCAGATCTATATACATATTTTGTACATTCTGAAGATTGGCCTGAGCCTGTCGGCTACTATCCTGCTGATTACTTAAGCCCTCCATCTTATTTTACTAACCTTACTGGAAACTGGCTTATAAGTTTCCTATCAAAAAACGAAGAAATTCTTAAGTTAAAGGCAGTTAAGGCATACTTCAGCCAGTACTGGACGAAGCCAAAATTTATGGCATCGTTTATTAGGAAAAATGAGTTGTTCTTAACAGACTATCAATATAAACTCAACTCAAATTTGCCTATGTGGACGAGGGAAGAAATGCAAAAATTGAAGGTAACTCCATATGTGGAGAAAATGTCAGTTTCAGATACTGGGGATTCCTACGAATTTGGCGCAGCTCTCTATAAGGGTGTTCCTGCATTTTCCAAAATAATTTTGTTTGTCTATCCTGAAATAAAAGGAAAACTCTTTGTGGATTCACCGAAGTACAAAGTTGTTATTAAAAGAGGAGTAAGGAAAAATATTGAGTTAACCTTGTTTGATCGTGGGAAAGAAATAGAATCAAAGAAAGATGTGGTTTCAGGTCAGATTAAGGAGCTGACTTTCAAGATTGATATGGACAAGAATTATTTTATTGATTGTGAAGGTTTCTTTTGCTCGGTCTATATTGAGGAGGTGGAGCATAGGGTTTCAGAAACTCCCTGGTGGCTCATAAATTTAGTGAAACCATAAATTGATTGCTCATATGGAGATTTTCGTAGTATAGTTGAAAAAATATTTTTAACTTTTGTACTAAATTTGAGTGGAAATAAATTCACGTAAATTTATTATGAACCCTCAAATCCTCCATGTTGCCCCACGTAATTTTCTATGCGAAATATTATTCGGTTGCCTCTATTTTGAATTTTTCATATAGATACTTTGATGAGGCAATTCGATAATTTGACAAAAATCTTTTTTTGTATAAAACATAATCAAGAGATGATTATATGACTATGGGACATTTTGGGATGCTAAGATTTTATTTAAAAGGTTTCTATGAAACAATTTTAGCTTATGCTAGCGTAAGACTATTATCTGTTGGTCAAAGAAAATCGGTTTCTTTTAACATCCATCCTTCTATTTCTAACCTAACTTTTTTGTTGCAAAGAGAAGGTATCTCTTGAGATTATCATTTAACTTGTTGCAAAACCCTTTTGATGTAAGAGAGCATTGTTGAAAAAAACAGAATTGGTATTTATTGTGCTCATCAAACTTTTGTTGAAAGTGGGGCATTATTTTGAAAAATAAGGTAGAGGCTATTTATTGTGATTGTTTCCAGACTTTTGTTGAAAGAGAAAACTTTGTTGGAAAAGACACGGGTAAATTTCTTGCTAAAATGTTACTTGGAGTCTCAAATGTATGTAACGCGTACACTAAAAAAAATGAAAGAAAAATGAGATTTATTTAATTATATTTAGTCTTCGGAGATGTCCATATACTAAATAAATCTCAAAGCAAATCTTATTAGAAAATATCTAATAAGTAAAGGAAAGGAGAAAAATAAAAATGAAAAAGTCATTATTATGGGTAGTAGTGCTGCTATGTGTTTCTATGATAGCAGGTTTTTCACTTGCAGGGTGCAAAAAAACTACACTGGATGTTGGTATCGTTCTTCCGACCAAGGACGAGCCGAGATGGATACAGGATGAGACCCGCTTCAATGATGCGCTCAAGACCGCTGGCTACAGTGCTGAGATTCTCTTCAGCCAGGGCTCTTCCGCCAAAGAAAAAGAGAATGTTGAAGCTCTGATTACCAAGGGCGTCAAAGTTCTTATCATCTGTCCGCAGGATGCCACCGCTGCCGCTGCTGCTGCAGACGAAGCCAGAGCTGCAGGCATAAAGGTCATTTCCTATGACCGCCTGATCCGTGAAACCGAAGCTGTTGATTACTATGTGACCTTTGACAGCATTGCTGTTGGAGAGGCTCAGGCTCAGTACCTGGTTGACAAGGCCACCGGTACCAAAAACCCGCTTTACCTGTATGCCGGCGCTGCCACCGACAACAACGCCTTCCTCTTCTTTGAGGGCGCCTGGAATGTCCTTCAGCCTAAGATTGCCGACGGCACCTTCGTCATCAAGAACTCAAGCGAAGCTATTGCTCTACAGGGCAAGTCCACGCTGACCCGTGACGAGATGGGCAAGATCATCGGCCAAGTCACCACCAACTGGGACTTCACCGTCGCTAAGAATCTGGCTGAAGCCAACCTGACTATCGCTAAGGCTGCCGATAAGGGTAATGTATTCATACTCGCCCCGAACGACGGCACCGCCCGTGCAATTGCAGACGCATTTGGTGCCGACAAGGATGTCAAGAGCTACGTAGTTACCGGCCAGGACGCCGAGATACCCTCCGTACAGTACATTATTGATGGCAAGCAGTCGATGACCGTCTTAAAGGACGTCAGGACGCTAGTCAGCGATGCGATTGCCGCGGCTGTCGCTTATCTCACTGGCAAAACTCCTGAACAAACCAACACCTACAACAACGGCAAGATTGACGTCCCTGCCAAGCCGTCCGTAGTTGTTACTGTCGACAAGAGCAATGTCAAGGCTGCTTTGATCGATTCTGGTTACTATAAAGCCAGCGATTTTACCGGATTGCAGTAAGAAATAACATAACAGTTAGTTAATACAGGAATCTACTGCAAAAAAGGAGTACCGTGAGCGAAGCGAATGGTCTCTTAATTATCGTGGGGATGGTTCGCTTTGCTCGGCATGACAAAATTTAGTTTTTTTCAGTGTAGTCATACATTTATATATTTTTTTAAAGAAAGCGAGGAAACCTATGGAAGAAGTCACACCTATTGTAGAAATGCGGAACATCAAGAAGAGCTTTGGTGGTGTACAGGCATTGCGAGGGGTAGACCTAGTACTATACCACAATGAAGTGCTGGGGTTGGTGGGCGACAACGCCGCCGGCAAATCTACCCTGATGAAGATTCTCAGTGGGGCATACATCCCTGATGAAGGAGAGATCTTAATCGAAGGTAAGAAGGCACATATTATCAATCCCTGGGATGCGCACCGGCAGGGCATCGAGATGGTGTATCAGGACTTGGCACTTGCCAACAACCTCGACGTGGCTGCCAACGTTTTCATGGGACGTGAAGCGGTGAGTGTAAAACTAGGCCCGATCAGTGTGATGGATGAGCATCACATGGAGCAAGAGACGCAACGCCTGTTAGATCGTCTCAAGATTGACATCTCCTCCGTGCGCTTGAAAGTGGAGAGTCTGTCCGGTGGCCAGCGCCAAGCGGTGGCCATTGCTCGCGCAACAGCTTTCAACACCAAGGTCACTATCATGGACGAGCCCACGGCGGCCCTGAGCGTGGCGGCCATTGGCAAGGTACTCGATTTGGTGCGGGAGCTCAAGGCACAGGGCTGTTCAATCATCATAATCAGTCACCGCTTGGAAGATATCTATCAAGTTAGCGACCGAATGATGGTGCTGCGCCATGGGCGCAAGGTCTGCGACACTCCCGTCGCCGGTGACATTGACGATTTCCGCGAGCATGTGGTGGCCTACATAATTGGCGCGCGTGATGATTTTGCCGAGGGAGCGAGTGAGCAGTCAAATGATGCGCGCAAGTAGGTTCAAGATGTCGTTCATTAAGGATATAAATAAAATATTGCGACAGAATATCCGTGAATGGGGCATGTATATCGCCTTGTTAGTTATCATGGCGTTCTTTACCATCACGACGAAAGGCGTCTTCATTTCATCGAGAAACATAGGCAATCTGATAAATCAGACGGGATATATAGCAGTATTGGCGGTCGGTATGACGCTGGTCATTATCATTCGGCATATAGATCTGTCGGTTGGTTATCTCTCAGGCTTCCTTGGCGCAGTAGCGGCAACCGCTATGGTATCCTGGCACTTGCCTGTATATGCAAGCATATCGCTTACAATGACGCTCGGAGTTCTGGCAGGAATTTTCTCTGCTTTCCTGGTGGCGCAGATGAAAATCCCAGCCTTTGTGGCAACGCTTGCCGGATGGTTAGGTTACAGAGGAGCATTGCAGCTTGCAACTATGAGTAAGGGCACGATAGTTATTACAAATGCCGCTTTTAACGCCATAGGCAACGGCTATATTCCCGACATTCCCGACATTGGGATTTTACCCGGAGTACATAAATTAACTCTTATCCTCGGGGTTCTGGTCATTCTACTTTTCATCATAAACGCGATAAACAACCGCAGAAAGATGCGGGCCTACAATTTTAAAGTATTGCCGATGTATTTATTCATCATTAAATTGGTATTCGTGTCGGCTTTAGTCGGGGGTATCACCTGGGTGTTCGCAGGATACAAAGGCCTCTCATGGACTGCGGTGGTCGTATTGATTGTGGTTTTAGTCTATAATTTTATTATGTCACGGACGGTGCTCGGTAGACATATTTATGCTGTCGGCGGAAATCCAGAGGCGGCTGAGTTGAGCGGCATCAGTGTAAAGAAAATAACCTATGTGATTTTCGGTTCGATGGGCATGCTTGCCGCTTTGTCGGGCATATTGTTCGCGTCCCGTTTTAAGTCCGCCACAACGACGGCGGGAACTCTGTTTGAATTGGATGCAATCGCGGCGGCTTTTGTCGGCGGTGTATCAGCGTCCGGTGGCGTCGGCAAGGTTACAGGGTCGATCATCGGTGCGTTTGTTATGATGTCACTGACGAGCGGCATGAACCTTATGGGCATCGATATATCCTACCAGTACATCGTCAGAGCCCTTGTACTTGTGGCTGCTGTTGTATTTGATGTTGCAACCCGTAATAGAGAAAAATAATAATTCAATTTTATTTGCAGCTACTTCTTGCGTGGATTACTGGTAGGTTCGCTCAAAGGCTAATCAAGCGAGGCCTGGTTTCTTAAAAAACCAGGCCTTTTCTACAGTACAATTCACCGATGCGCAATTCATCCAGAAATACTATTCTCCTGCTGACGGCCGGAAGTTTATTTATAAGAATTTGCTTTCACACCCTGTAAGTATAATACAGTAATTCATGCCGGAATTTATAATCCCTATAAAAAAAATTGAATAAGAAACCGGTAAGAGCGGGCAGATATTTAAAATATTATTCAAATCTAGGAAGATCTAGATTGCTGGGAATTGGGTATTGCTTATAACATTATAAATCAACCTACATCTCTAAGTTTTTCTCTGAAAGCTTTCCTTACTATAATGCCTGGTTTTTAAAGTTCAGATGGTTTCACCCAGCGCCTTTCTTCAATAGAGAGTTCCACTGCCTCTAAGACTTCCTGACACTTTACTCCATCATAAAAGTTAGGAGTTACGGAAGTATCGTTTGCTATAGCTTCACATAGATCATATACTTCATGGATAAAAGTATGCTCGTATCCTATAATATGTCCAGGAGGCCACCATGCACTTAGGTACGGATGTATAGGTTCAGTTACTATGATTGTTCTAAACCCACTTGTTTCTTGTGGATCCTTACGAGAATAAAATTGTAATTCATTCATCCTTTCAAGATTAAAAACTATTGAACCCTTGCTACCATTAATCTCAAAGGAATTATAATTTTTTCTCCCTGGGGCAAACTTAGTAACCTCGAAGCTTCCCAATGCACCATTTTCAAACCTGGCAAGGAATAAAGTCGCATCATCTACCGTAACTTTACCCGTTCCCCCACTGGCCTTAGTGCTTAATCCAGTCATCGACTTGACTAGAGGTCTCTCTTTTATAAAAGTATCATTCATACCAATAACTTCAGTAAACTCTCCAACCAAATATCTGGCAATATCTATCAAGTGAGCTCCCAAATCTCCATGAGATCCAGAACCTGCTATTTCTTTTTGTAATCTCCAAACAAGGGGAAAGTTAGGGTCAACTAGCCGGTCTTGAAGATATACAGCCCTGAAATGGTATATCTTCCCTATTGCTCCTTCCTCAATAAGTTTCTTGGCTAATGATACAGCAGGTACTCTCCTATAGTTAAATCCTATCATATGCTTTATACCAGCGTCTTCTACTACCTTTAACATCTCTCTTGCTTCCTTTACATTCATAGCCAATGGCTTCTCACAAAAGATATGTTTGCCTGCCTTTGCTGCAGATATAGCAATCTCTCTATGAACATTAGGAGGAGCGGCAATATCAATCAGGTCAATATCTTTTCTCTCGATGAGTTTCTCCCAAGAAGTCTCTACCTCCTGCCATCCAAATGTATCAGCAACTTCCCTAACTCCAGCCTCATCTCTTCCACATAGAACTTTCATTATAGGGGTCCCCTTTGGCTTAAAAAATTTAGGCATATCTAGATATGCATGGCTATGAGCTTTCCCCATAAATTTATAACCTATAAGCCCTACGTTAATATTCATTATTTACCTCCATTTCTATCTATTTTATTATACACCTATTAAGTGAAAAATCCACGTATATATAGATTAAAGCAATGAAAAATCTTTATTAACTCGGACTAAAGATGGATCGCCCTTCCAAAGTTTGTGTAGTATCAGAAGCGGAAGATTTATCTTCCAGCTAATAAAGCCTCTTTTATTTTCTCTGTATAGATTGTTTCCATTTGTCGTCGTTTTACAGTACTCCGAGCCCTCGGCACCATCAATAAAGGCGACAAAGATGATTCTGGAAGCGCAAAAGTAAACCTTACAGTTATCTCCTCAGGGGTCACTTTTATGGTGCGTATGAAAAACTTTAGATAAGTTTTTGGTGAAGCGATTCGCCCTTTTGAGAAAAAAGATTTTTAAACTAAGAACTTACGATAATTGGTAATACCATTGGTAAGAACTTTTAAAGTATGACTAATTCTTAAAAACACTTTTTAATGAGGTAAAAGTCTTTTTAAATCTGAAAGGAATTTATTAACTTCCCCTGTATGGTGGAGATGAGGGAGTATTATTATAAATTAAACTCCTTTTCAAGTCCTTCAAAAATTGAGTGAGTAAAATGCAAGACTCCCCCCTTCCGCACCATACACAGTTCAGAGCCCTGAGGAGCTTTCTTTAAATGCAGTGCCTCTATACCTCCACCCTTTTATTAGTTGCTTGGCGTGCGGCTGTCGTCATTAGCAGGCTGACCGCCTGCAATCACATCGCCTTTGAAGGCGGTAATTTAGATGGTACGCCTCGCAAAACTTATAAGGTCCCGAAGAAGAAATAAATTACTGAAATAGGGAAATTGGTTTGCAAATTAATTTTTTGTGATAGATATTTGATGAGGCAATTTAAGGTATTGCAAAAAAAAGATTAAGATATATATTGAAAAAGGAGTAAATTATCCTTTGGGAGGAGGCGATGGATTTTGAAAGAGGAGAAGGGCTCCTCAAGTGAGAGACGGTGAGTTGTTGAGAAAGTTTGCGAAAAGAGTGCTAAAAGGTTGAATTTGGAAAAGAAAAATATAAAATTACAAGGATGAAGCATATGGAAGTAGCCTTTCAAAAGTATTTTTCGTCAATAATTGAGATTCTTAATCGAATTGAAAGTACACAGAGTGAGAACATCAAAAAAGCTGCTGATTTTATGGCAGATTGTACAAAAAACGGTGGAATAATTCATGCATTCGGCGTAGGTCATTCTCATCTTGTTGCTGAAGACATATTCTGGCGAGGAGCCACACTATCCAACATACATGCAATATTGGAACCCGGAATGACAGGACATGTTGAAATAACAAAGAGCGAATATATGGAGAAGCTGGAAGGGGCAGGTAAAATAATTGTTGATTATCATCGACTTAATCCCCCTGATGTTATAATTGTAATTTCCAATTCTGGCAATAATATTGTTCCAATAGATGTTGCGATTGAAGCTTCGAAAAGAGGAGTTAAAGTTATTTCTATTACTTCTTTAGATTATGCAAATCATCTTAAAACACTTCATGCTTCAGGTCAAAAACTAAAAGATGTTGCAGATGTAGTGATTGATAATTGCTGTCCCATCGGAGATGCTGCCTTATCTTTTGAAGATTTGCCAATGAAGGTTGGTGCCGTTTCAACGGTTGCTGGAACATTTATAGTTCATTCACTTATTGTACAGACGGTCGAAAACTTGCTTAAACAAGGTGTAAAACCAGATGTATATTTTAATGGCTCTTTAATGGCAAATTCCAAAGAAGTTGAAGAGTATAACCAAAAAATTATTGATAAATATTATTTAAAAATTAGAAATCTATAGAAATTGAATGTTGGAAAAATGAAAAGAAGTTGTAAAATGTTATCAAGAGTTTTTAGTTATATGAATATGTTTTAAAAAAGAGGTGATGAATTAAAACAGAGCACTGAAAAGAAAAAAATCATATTAATAAAGGGAGGTAAAAAATTATGAGCGTAGTTGGAAGTTATGGTGTTGGTGTAGCGTTATTTCTGGCTGTCTACAGTTACTTTTCGATTGTGGTCCTTTTAGGGCCTGGATGGCAATTTTACGACCCAATTGTAGCTGGATTAGTTACCGGAATCGTAACTGGAAATGTTCCTTTAGGATTAGCTGTCGGAGGGACGTTGGAATTAATGTCTTTGGGACTGTGGACATATGGCGGTGCAACTATTCCAGATTTTTTCACTGGAGCTGTTATTGGAACAGCAGTAGGAGCTCTTTCCAAACAGCCGCTCTCAGTAGCTATTACGGAAGGACTTGCCGTGGCTGTGCCAGTTTCACTTTTTATGACACAGCTTGATATTCTCGGGAGAGCAACTACCACTGTATTTATACACGGTGCTGATAGATTTGCTGAAAAACAGGATGAAAGAGGCGTTTCGTTAATGCATGCTTTGGGAAATATTCCCTGGGGTCTGAGCCGTGCAATTCCAATATTCTTTGCAGTCTGGCTCGGCGCTAGCCCATTACAATCGTTAATGACTAAAATTCCTTCTTGGTTGACAGCAGGTCTTTCTACAATGGGTCATATGCTTCCTGCATTAGGGTTTGGGATATTGCTCACCTATCTTCCATTTAAAAAATGGTGGGCATTCTTTGTATTAGGTTTTGTTTTATATGGCTATCTAAAAATTCCTCTTATTGGTATCGCTATAGCAGCACTTGCAATAGTATTGATCTATAATTCTTTAACTACAAAAGAAGAAGCACCTGAGAAAACTAAAGAAGCAGAAAAAGTAACAGAAAAACCTACGGTAAAAAGTAATGTTACAAGAGGAGACCTTGTCAAAGCAATGTGGAGGCATAACCTCACACTGCAGCTCTCCTGGAACTATGAAAGAATGCAGGCACTCGGTTTCTGCTGGTCAATTATGCCGATTCTAAGAAAGGTATATCCCAATAAGGATGATTATTTTGCAGCCATTAAAAGACACTTAAATTTCTACAACACCACCCCAATGATTGGTTCCCCGACTATTTTTGGTGCAGCCTGTGCGCTTGAGGAACAGAAACAACCTCAGGCTGTTGATGACATTAAAGTTGCCTTAATGGGTCCATTTGCAGCAATAGGTGATACAATTGCTGCTATTCTTATGAAACCTATTTTTGCAGTTTTTGCTGCCGGTATGGCTCTTAATGGCAACTGGTTCGGTGCAATTTTAATGCTTATTCTCGGATTTATCTATTTCTATGTAATGTTCCCGGGTTTCTGGCTTGGGTATAATCAAGGTAAGAACCTTATTCAAACTGCTGGAAGTAAATTCCTTACTACATTCAGCAATCTGGCGAGTATGGCTGCTTTGATTGTTGTGGGAGGTTTCATTCCCTCTATTCTAGGTGGAGTTAAAACACCTATTCAATTTACAAAAAGTCTTGTTGTAGAAGGAAAAACTGTACAGCAGGTAGTTAATATACAATCTATCCTTGATTCGATACTTCCTTATATGATTCCATTAGCACTTGTTTTCCTCGTATACTGGTTGCTTAAGACGCGTAGGTGGACAATTCTTAAAGTTCTTTTATTATTGGTTGTAATAGCAATAGTCCTTGGTGCTTTGAAGATCCTTAGTTAAACAGGAAAGAGGAGGGGGGAGGTATTTAAAATACCTCCCCCCTAAAAATTTAATGGGAGACAATATGATAGGCATAGTAATTGTAACACACGGCAAACTTGGAGAAGGATTTTTAGATGCAATTTATCTTATAGCTGGTCCCCAGAAGCAGATAGAGAAAGTTGCACTATTGGAAGAAGATAGTATAGAGTTACTAAAGGACAGGATTTTAGAAGCTGTCAAAAAAGTAGATAGTGGAAGTGGTGCAATAGTTTTTGTGGATATGTTTGGTGCCTCCCCGAGCAATGCCGCAGCATATCTTATAAATGAGAATGTTGAAATAGTTACAGGCGTTAATTTACCTATGATTCTTGAGATTATTAACCTGAGAGATTCGATGTCTCTTAGTGAACTGACTCTTACTTCTATGACTGCAGGGAAAGAGTCAGTGAAAAATTTGACAGAAATAGTTCGTAATTCACTTAAAAAACAAAAAGGATAGATTTGAGGAGGTTTTAACATGAGTTTGCATCTTCACATTGACAACAGGCTTATTCATGGACAGGTAACGATTACATGGTGTAGTTTTTATGGAGTAGCCCGTATAGTGGTTGTAAATGATAAGGTCGCTGCGGATCCCTTGCAGCAGGCTATACTTCCTCAGGCTGCACGCGGGTTACCCACTGAAGTATTGTCTGTAAAAGACGCAATAGAATATTTAAAAAAATTCGAAGGAAAAAATGATTCTATTTTTGTTATTGCAAAAACTCCGCAGGATGGTCTTGATTTGTTGAAAGCTGGTATAAAAGCCGATACATTGAATGTTGGTAATCAGGCGCCAGTGCCAGGTACAAAGCCAGTTATGGTTTTGAATTGGATTGCTGCAACAAAGGAAGATGCAGAAATTTATAAGGAGATTGCTTCAATGGATTATAAAATTTCTACGCAGAGAACTCCCAATGAACGTAATTACGACTTAATTGAAATGCTTAAAAAGAAAAATCTTCTGTGATTTAAATTTATTGAATATTTATAAGAATTTATTGAATAAGGAGGTATCATGAAATACTTTGACGTAATTAAAAATCTTATGCAAGTCTTAGAAAAAGAGGAAGAGCATATGAAAAAAGCTGCTCATTTTATTACCGAAAGCATAATGAGTGGTGGTATAATACAGACTTTTGGAAGTGGTCATTCTTTTGCAGCCTCGTTAGAAATTGCCGGAAGGGCTGGTGGATTATTGCCTGTTAAGGCAGTATATGAAGAAACTTTTGGCAGATACGAAAAGATAGAAGGAGTAGGTGATGAATTTTTAAAATACTGGGACTTGATGGAGAAAGATTGTGTTATCATTATTTCTAACTCAGGAAGGAATCCTTTTATAGTAGAGCTTGCTATGTATGTAAGATCGAGGAATATTCCTCTTATTGCAGTAACAGCACTTGATGTAAGCAAAAATACACCTTCAAGGCATTCAAGTGACAAAAGGTTATTTGAATTAGCTGATGTTGTGCTTGATAATCACAGCACTAAAGGAGATGCCGCAGTTGAAATAGAAGGTTTAAAGAGTAAAGTTGGTGGAACATCATCAATTTCTGCAGATTTACTCTTAAACCAGGCTGTCGTATTCGCTATAGAGGAAATGATAAACAAAGGATTTACTCCCCCTGTACTTATGAGTGCAAATGTCGATGGGGGCCCTGAATTCAACGAAAAGCTTATGGAAAAGTATAGAGAAAGTTATGGTTATAGAATTTTGTTAAAAAAATAGAAAAGAGGTGTTCATTAAAAATGAAATTAAATATTAATAATTTTCGCAGATATTTGATAAAGACAGACAATCTTTATACACCTGAGAAAATAGAAGGAAATGTCTACGTTGAGGTCAAAGATGCTAAAATAAAACATCTTGCTTTCGATAAGCCTGATGAAAATATAGAGATGCTTGATTTAACAGGTTATATTGTTTCTCCAGGTTTTATAGACGTGCACATTCATGGCTACGGCGGCCATGATACTATGGAGGGTACAATAGAGGCTATTTCGTCAATGGCAAAAGGTCTTGCTACGAGAGGGGTCACTTCTTTTCTTCCCACAACCGTAGCTGCACCAGTTACTGAAATAGAAAAAGTTATTTCAGTTTCTCCTCAACTTGACAGTATTGAGGGTGCAAAACCTTTAGGATTCCATCTTGAAGGTCCTTTTCTGAGCAAACAAGAGCCTGGAGCGATGGATCCCAAATTATTTGAGGAGGCTTCTGTTGAAAAAGTTTCAACTCTTTTGGATTCAGGAAAAATCATAATGATTACTATAGCTCCAGAAGTTGCAAATAATTTGGAGGTTATAGAATTTCTTGTAACTAATGGAGTAAATGTTTCATTAGGACATACTGCAACAGATTATGAAACAGCTGTTAAAGCTTTTGTGAAGGGGGCTACATCCATTACGCATTTTTTCAATGCTATAAAGCCCTTCCAACATAGAGCGCCAGGCCTTGTAGGTGCTGGAATGCTATATCCTTTTTATTTGCAGTTTATTGCAGATGGTGTCCATACCCATAAAGCAACAATTCAAATCATGAGTAAATTTTTTAAGGATAGACTTGTTTTGATTACCGATGCTATTATGGCTGCAGGTCTTGATAAACCAGGCAAATATACATTAGGTGGTTTTACGATAGTAGTGGATGAAATTTCTGCAAGGCTTGAAAATGGGACGCTTGCAGGTTCAATACTTACAATGGATAGAGGTGTAAGAAATCTTATTGAATTTGGCAATCTTAATTTAAGTGAGGCTTTAAGATGCGCTTCTACCAACCCGGCTAAATCAATAGGCGTTAAGGACAGAGGTTTAATCAAGAAAGATAATTTTGCAGATTTTGTTGTTCTTGATAAGAATACCCTTCAAGTCGTTGCCACTATAAGAGAAGGTAAGGTTATTTATGCAAAAGAGAATTGATATTCCACCAATGTGTTATGACATTAAAAAAAGAATTGGTGAAGTAAAAAAACTTATCGTAACCGATCTTGATGGTACTTTGCTTGATAGTCATTCAAATTTGAAAGATGAATATGTAAAGGAGATTAAAGAATTTCTTCAAGATGGTATAAAACTTACCATTGCCTCTGGAAGAGGCTATGATTCAATTCGTCCTTTTGCAAAAAAACTTGGAGTAGAAATGCCGATAATCTGTGAGCTGGGTGCTTTTATAGTGGATCCGGTAACAGATAGAAAAATTTTAGAAAAGACAATACCTGTTAAGGTCGTAAGACAAACTTTAAATTTATTAAAAAATCGAGATTATTTGTTTAATGCATATCTGTGCAGGGGAAGTAATTACAACTGCTTTAAAAATCCTGAGGCCCCATTTTTTCTTGACAGGAAGCCAGTCTGGAAAACGGATGACGACCTAATGAATATTTTTAATGCTATTTTTAAGAATATAAATGATTATGATGATTTTTCTTTTAAAGGGATAAGAAAAATTTCTATACGTTTTGAGGAGAGTCAATTTGAAAAATTAAAAAAGGAGCTAGACGAGGCGCTTTCTAATAATGCTGTTGTTAAACAATCAGATACAAATTGTCTTGATATTTCACCGCCAGGTGTTTCAAAAGGTACTGCCCTCAGTTATATTCTCGATGTTTGTGGAATTAATCTTGAAAATGTTATGGCAATAGGCGATAACGAAACGGATTCAACAATGTTTGAAGTGGTAAAATACTCCGTCGCTGTGGCCAATGGTAATGAGGCTACAAAGCAGATGGCGAAATTTGTAACCCTCTCAAATGATGAAAACGGGGTGGTTTATGCAATTAGAAAATTTCTGGAGGAATAAGAATGATTAAATTTGGATTTGCAAGTCAGAAAATAACACCAGAGATTGGTGTTCAACTTGCAGGATTTCTTGGGGAGAGAAGGGCTTTAGGTATCCATGATGATCTTTTTGCAAAAGCCTTATATCTAAATTTCTCAGATAAAAATAAATATATTTTCATTGTGCTTGATACTGTAGCGGTTTTTAAGGAATTTTCTATGAAAATCTCTGAAAGTATCGAGAAGGAATCAGGAATACCAAGAGAACATATTTTTATCTCTGCTACGCATACACATTCAGGACCTGAAGGTTTAGGTTCAGTGCATCTGCCAGGTGTTTCTGAAGCTGTGCCAGTAGTTGGCAAGGATGACGAGAAGCTCATAGAATATACTGTTCACCAAACAATAACTACAGCTTTGAAAGCAATTTCTAAAAATTATGAAGGGGAATTTGAATTTGCTTCTGTTAAGTTAAAAGAACAAATATGTAGTAGTCGTAGGGTTGAGGGCAATAAGAATCTTATGGAAACTAAGATTTTATTGCTCAGGGCATTATCTAGTGAGATCGTTTTAGCTTATAATTTTGGCTGTCACCCTACTGTGCTTCATGAAGAGAACTTATATATAAGTGCGGATTTTCCTGGAAAAGTGGCAAGTGTATTAGCTGAAAATATAAACAACCTTGAATTTGTTGTTTTCTTTAATGGTGCAGCTGGCGACATCAGTACAAGATTTTTCAGAAAAGAGTCAAGTTTTAATGAAGTAAATAGAATCGGTACAATTATCGCGGATAATATAAAAGATAGTCTTCCATCCTTAAACGAACTTAAATTTGATGAAAAGCATTTTAATGCAAAAAATATTCCAATATCCCTCAGGATAAAGGAATTTCCTTCACAAGAATCTTTGGATTCAATGTTAAAGCAGGCACAGAGTGAATTAGAAAATGCCAAAAAAGAAGGTGTTAAAAATTTAAGACTGTATCAATCAAAGATAGAAGGCATAAATAGTATTCTTGCAAGTGCTTCTTTTTTGGCCAATTCAAAATACCTGGATACTTTTATTAAGATAGTCTTACTTGATGATCTTATTTTTGTTGGTATTCCTGGAGAAATATTTTCAACTCTTGGAAAGCAGATAGAAGAAGGCCTCAAGCCTCGTAAAGTTGTTTTGGTTGGCTATTGCTGGGATTATATAGGTTATATACTGGATATAAAGGCATATGAAGAAGGTGGATACGAGACTTTAGCAACTCTTCTAGAAAAAGGAGAAGGGGAAAAGATCGTTGAAACTGTTATTAGGGAAGCAAAAAGTCTTGTTTAATTAATTGTCTTGTTCAATTAATTTTAATAATCGGAGGGACTATGGAAGGTTTAAAAATGCTGAGTGAAATAAAAGAAACTCCACCCGTATTGAGAAATTTATTTGAATCTGAGAACGACAATATCTTGAGAATTGCAGAAAGAATTAGAAAATATGAACCCGCTTTTGCAATACTCTCCGGAAGAGGTAGCTCTGACAATGCTTGTATATACGGCCAGTATATACTCGAATTTATTGCAAAAATTCCTGTATCGCTCGCAACTGGTTCAATTTATACGCTCTATAAAAGGCCTCCTGAAATTTCAAAAGGACTTATAGTCGGACTCTCTCAATCAGGAGAGACGGATGACGTGTGCGAGATAGTTCAGTACGCAGAAAAAGTTGGAGCTATGAGTATTGGGATTACTAACTCCAAAGAAAGTATGCTTTACAAACTCGTAAAAGAAAACAGAATTTATATGTCGGCAGGAAAAGAAGAGAGTGTTTGCGCAACAAAGAGCTTTTCCGCTTCAATTATGGCGCTACTTATGCTGGCTTTCTCAATAAATAATGAGAGATTAGATTTAAGGAAAATTATTAAACCAATAGAAGAAGTATTATCCAAAGAAGAAAGTATAAGAGAAATTGCAAAACAATACATTTTTTCATCTAATGTTGTTGTTTTGGGGACTGGTTTCAGTTATTCGATTGCACTTGAGACTGCATTAAAACTTAGGGAGTCCTGTTATATAAATGCTCTTGGTATGTCTTCTGTTGATTTTCTTCATGGATCAATTGCAATTCTAACTCCTACTATTCCAGTTATCATGTTTATTCCAGGGGATGAAACGCTTGAAGTAAATCTTTCAATAATGAGTGAAATCAAGAAAATTGGTGCTCATATACTAGTTGTTTCTGATTACGAAAAGGCGTTAAGAGAAGGAGATGCTGGATTTAAGATAAGTAGAAATACTAATTATGTATACCCGTTTCCGGAGATTATATTCTCTCAGATTTTTGCTTATTATCTTTCCATTTCAAGGAGAATTAATCCAGATGTCCCCAGATTTTTACACAAAGTAACAAGAGTAGAATTTTAAGACTATATTTATACTTTACCTAATTAAATTAGAAGGTGATAGAAATGGAAATTAATTATGGGTTGGCTGGGCTTGGTATGATTGCCAAAAACCACCTTTTAGGAATTAGAAATATGTCCTTAATAAGCGTATATATTGATTTTCAGGTGAATCTGAAAGCTCTTTTTACAACACATTCTGATAAAAATTATAAAGAGGCAAAATTAATTGGTTTTGAAAGAATTGTAGACAGCATGGAGAAATTAGTGCAAATGCCAGATATTGATTTAGTGGACGTTTGTACGCCAAATTATTTACATAATGAACAGGTTCTTCTTGCTGCAGAATATGGCAAAAATATTTACTGCGAAAAACCACTTGGAATGAACAGTTATGAAACCGGTAAGATGCTGGAAGCAGTCCAAAAAAAAAGGATTAAAAATCAGGTGGCTTTAGTGATGAGATTTAGCCCAGCTGTTGCCTTTGCTCATGCCATTCTGAAAAAAAGAGTTTTAGGAAAAATTTATGCTTTTCGTGGAGAATTTTTTCATTCAAGTTATCTTGATCCTGCTAAAAAAATGACCTGGCGTTTGGAAAAGGAAAAAAGTGGTGGTGGGGCTTTGGTTGATTTAGGAATTCATTTAATTGATCTGTTACGATTTTTAATTGGCGAGATAGAATCGGTAAGCGCTTTTACCAACACTGTTGTTAAAAAAAGACAAACCTTCGAAAAAAAGCTTGAGGATGTTGAAGTTGATGATTGGGTTTTGCTTTCAATGAAGATAGATTCGGATGTAAAAGGTACCATTGAGGCATCAAGAGTCGCTGTTGGGAATGAAGGGACTCGTTTAAGTATTTATGGGGATAGAGGTTCTTTGCATTTAGATTTTAAAAATCCCTATTCGCTTTCCATTTTTGATATAGATTCAAGAAACATTCATATAGAAAATGGTGTTTTGTTAGAAGATGAGTTTTATGCCGAAGTTTCAAAACTTTATCCAGATCCTAAATTATCGCAGGGTTCAATGGTAGACCTACATTTAACGAGTTTGTTATGGTTTTTTAAATCAATTTTAAGCGGTAAGATTCTTAGTGGTACACCGACCTTTGAAGAAGCCCACAAAGCTCAAGTAGTTGCAGATGCTGCTTACAAATCTGCCTTAGAGAACAGCATGTTTGTTAATGTTAAATATTAATTGACGATCCTTCAAAGGAACTACCCGTAGATCTTATTTTTTTATTTGTGATAAAGGATCCTAATAGATATTTTAAGTTTCTTTCTAAACTCACGGAAAATTTTGCAAATGAAAGGTTTTTAGGTTGTATAAAAGATAAAAATTTGGAGAAGATAGAGGAATTTATAAGTAAATTTGTCTTTTAAATATTTTTTGATAATTATGGCAATGTTGGGGTAAAAAGGTGTAGTTATTCTGTTTTTGATTTATCTATTAGCAGTTTCTGTATTTTTGCTTTTGATAATACTTTTAAGCTAATTTTTTTTAAATCATTCAAAGCTATAATATAAAGGAAGACTTGAGTAAACGAGGTGAATATTTATGATACAGCAAGAGTTCACAATACAGAATAAAGTTGGCTTACATGCGCGACCTGCTGCTGTTTTCGTGCAGACAACTGTGAAATTTAAGTCAAATATTATTGTAGAAAAAGATGGAAAAGAGATAAATGCAAAGAGCATAATTGGTGTGCTTTCTCTTGGTGCAGAAAAAGGATCCAAAATTATAATCAAGATTGAAGGAGAAGACGAGCAAGAAGCAATGAAGGCACTTAAAGAGCTTGTACATAATAATTTTGGAGAAGATCAATAATGGAAAAATTAAAGGGAGTTGGTGTATCAAAGGGAATAGCCATAGGAGAGGTTTTTCTTTATCTGCCCGAAGAAATAAAAGTTGATATTAATGAAAGAGACAATATTCCTGTTTCAGATAAGAAGAAAAAATTGGAAATTACCAAGGATAAATCTAGGAAAGAACTTCAGTCTATTTATGAAAAGATGAAATCAGGTAAGACGGAGAAGGAAGCAGGTATTTTCGAGGCTCAGGCACTTTTTGTTGATGACCCGATTCTTGATGAAAGAATTATGGAATTAATTAAACAGGGATTTACTTTAATTGTTGCTGTAAAAAAAGTATTTGGCGAAGCTGCTGAGGAAATGGAACAGATGGAAAATGAGTATTTTAAGCAGAGAGCGAAAGATATTCGTGATGTTTCAAATCGATTATTGAGACATATATTGAATAAACCTATTCCTGATCTTTCTTCATTGCCTAGCTCTTCTATTATTGTTGCTAAAGACCTCACTCCGTCGGATACCGCAAGTATTGATAGAGACAACGTGCTTGGGTTTGTAACCGATATGGGTGGTATTACCTCACATACGGCGATACTTGCCGAAGCTCTTGGCATACCTGCTATTGTAGGTTTAAAAGATATAACTGAAAGAGTAAAACAGGGAGATTCATTGATTGTTGACGGAGAGACAGGGAAGGTGTTTATTAACCCCAATGAAAACACTATAGATCTTTTTAAGCACAAGAAAAAGGCTCTTGAAGCAGAAAAAAGAGAATTAGAAAAAGTTAAATTCAATGAGGCAATCACTAAAGGTGGTAAGAGAATAGAAGTTGCTGCAAATATTGGCTCTCCAAAGGATGCTGATGTTTCCCTCCGAAGTGGTGCAGAGGGAGTCGGGCTTTTCCGGACTGAATTCCTTTTTCTTAACAGGAACACGCCTCCAACAGAGGATGAGCAGTTCAAAGCATATAAAGAGGTGCTTGAGAAGTTTAACGGAAAGCCAGTGATTATTAGAACACTTGACATTGGTGGCGATAAACAGATTCCTTATTTAAATCTTGAACATGAGATTAATCCTTTTCTTGGAGTGAGGGCCATAAGGCTTTGCTTAACGCGGAAAGATCTTTTTAAAACTCAACTCCGTGCGATCTTGAGAGCTTCAAATTACGGGAAAACAAGGATTATGTATCCAATGATTGCAGTTAAGGAAGAGATCGTTGAGGCAAATAATGTCCTCAAAGAAGTGAAAAACGAACTTGAGAAAGAAAAATTACCATTCGACAGTAATATCGAAGTTGGCATTATGGTTGAAATACCGTCCGCGGCTTTAAATGCAGAGGCTCTTGCAGATTATGTAGATTTCTTTAGTATCGGCACAAATGACCTCACTCAATATACTTTTGCAGCTGATAGAACAAATGACAATCTTTCATATCTCTACCAACCGTTGAACCCTGCGCTTCTTAAGCTTATAAAAATGACAGTAGATGCCTCTCACGAAAAAGGTAAGTGGACTGGAGTGTGCGGAGAGCTTGCAGGAGACCCTGAAGCAATACCAATTCTTGTTAATCTTGGTGTTGACGAGCTAAGTATGAGCCCTCAGAAGATTCCTTATGCCAAAAAGATTATAATGGAAATATAAAATAGGCATTTTGTATAACCTTTGGTAGATAAATTTGCTGATTTATAAATCTATGAAAGAGCGATTTAAAACAATTTTTGTCCGTGCGCATATGTTTGTTTACGCCATATTTAATAAAAATTATAATTCTAAATCAATAATTGGGTGTACAAAAGTTTTTGTTAATTCAGCAAACTCTGAAGGTTCGCCGAACACAGAAATTAAGTTTGATTTTTCAGGCCTTGTTGCAAAACCTCAAATCGTGTAAAATAGTACAAGTCAGTAATTTAAATAATGAGGCAAAGAAAATGGACATTAAATTGTATGAATTTGAACTCGGAAGAGCGGCAAAATTTTTAGCAGAATATATGCTTAACATAAAAGCTGGGGAGACTGTTATTATAACAGCAGACACAGAATCCGATTTTAGAGTAGTTAATGCAACTGCAAGAGAAGTTTTTACACTGGGAGCAAAACCGATGGTAATAGCTTTTCCTGCGCCAAATGGCGTTGGAAAAGCAGCAGATCCTGAGATACCTCTAAAAGCGCTGACTGGTGCTCTTCAAAATTCTGATGTCTGGATAGAATTTAATAATAAATGGTTATTATATTCTTCAGCATTCGAAAATGCATACAAATCAAACAAGAGGCTCAAATATATTTGTCTTGTCGGTATGAACGCAGACATAATGATAAGAACAATTGGGAAAGTAAACATACCAAAGCTCGAAGAATTCTTGATAATGATTGCAGATATTACATATAAAGCAAAAACTGTTAGAATGAAAACTCATGCGGGAACTGATGTGTCTTTTGAAAACCATCCTTTAAGACCCATGAATATTCATTCGGGAAAAGTTCCGATTGGAACTTATGAAATGCTCCCAGGACAAATCTCTTGGTCCCCAAATTTTGAAACAATCAATGGAACTATAGTTTTTGACGGATCTATAAATCCTCCCATTGGGCTATTAAGAGGGCCAGTTCTATTGAAAATTGTAAAAGGGAGGATCACGGAAATTGAGGGAGGAAGTGAGAGCAAAGTTTTCGAAAGCTGGTTAGAAAGCTTTAATGATCCTCATATGTATCAGATAGCTCATGTTTCCTATGGGTTTAACCCTGGTGCAAAACTTACTGGAAATGTACTTGAAGATGAGAGAGTTTGGGGGGCTACAGAATGGGGAATTGGATATATAGGTCCTAAGTTAGCACCAGATTTAGGTGGAGTACCAGCAGCCTCTCATACCGACGGTATATGCCTCAGCAGTTAGGTTTGGCTTGGCGAATTTCAAATTTTAGATAAAGGAAGGGTAATTGCTCCGCCAGAGCTTGTTAATCTTTCAAAAGAGGTAATAAAACTGGATTAAATTATGAAACTAGCCGCTTTAACCATAGGACAATCTCCAAGAACAGATATAATGGCAGATATTGAACAAATCTTTATTAAAAATACCAAGATAATTGAGAAAGGAGCTCTTGATGGGCTCTCAAAGAAAGAAATAAATGACCTTTATCCAAAGGAAAATGACTATATTCTTATTTCAAGATTAAGCGACGGTACATCAGCAAAAATAAGTGGAAATTATATTGAGAAAAAGCTTCAAAGTATTATAAAAGAAATGGAAGACGAAGTTGATATATTTCTAATTCTTTGTGCTGGACAATTTTCAGATTTAACATCAAAAAAACTAATAATAAAACCGGATGTGCTTCTAAATAAACTCATTCCAGGAATAGTGGAAAGTGGCATAATGGTCGATTTAGTCCCTCTTAAAGAACAAATAGAAGAACTTAAAACACGCTGGACTTTTACGAATATCACAGTAAAGTACAAAAGCCTTTGCCCCTACACTGCTACCAGAGGAGAAATAATATCTAAAGCAAGAGAAATAAGAGATATGAAACCTGACCTTGTTCTTCTAGACTGCTTTGGTTTCGGAACAGATACTAAAAAGATTTTTAAAGAGATAGTAGATAAACCAATAATTTTGGTTAGAACACTTGTTGCTTATATCCTTAAAGAACTTTTAGAATAATTTTTAATATAAGAATTTTACCTTCTTTTAGAATCAGCTTGCTATCATTCGTTACGATGAGAACCCTTTCCATAGACTCAACTCCCCTACAGGTTTCTATTATTTTTTATACTGCAGGTAAATAATCTTTTCAGCATAGATTTATCTTCCATAACTAAATAATTCTGCAGTTGTTCGAGCAAGGACAGTCCTGGGAAGAACTACGGGCTTGCCTGTTGCCTTGTTAAAAAAGTTCTTCATTTCTAAATTAAAACCCATACAATCTAGTATCACTAAATCTGGATTTACAGCTTTAACTCTTTTGGAACATTCTAAAAAATCAACTTTTGCTCCTGAATAAGGCGATACGTGAAATCCTATAGATTCTACACCTTCAAAAGTCCATTTATTCTTTGAACTGGACACCTGCTCTTGGAGAGGTACTATATAAGCCAGTTTGCCACGACTCAAAACTGATTTAACAAAATTCGTTAAAATTATACCTGGTCTCAATAAGATTTTAGATGACCTGAACTCAGGAAATTCCCCAGTACAAAGGAGCATTATTAAATCAACATTTTCTTGCTCTAACTCATCAATCCTTCTCTGTATTAAAGGAATTATCTTGCTCTCTGGAAACTTTACGGAAGTGCCGTCATTCAGCCTAGAAGTCAAGATAAAATCATTGGCTTCGGGTTTAAATGATTCAATTGTTTCTCTGGAAAGACCATCTAATGCTCCTCTTTCTACAATATTAGCATCCTTACCAAGAATTGCCTTAATGTCTGGTATAATATCAATTCTGGGCGATTGCCCGGCAGTAATTGCACCAATTTTCATCTGTTCCTGCCAAGAGTCTGAAGGTGTTTCATTGAACCATATAATTCTACTAACTTTTGGAATTCATTATGGTCATAAAAACTAAGCCTACCAGACGTATACTCTTTTGCTACTTCGATACAGAACCTTGAAGCTTCTTCAATGTCTATTTCTCTACTTGCTCCCGTACTACAACCAGGAACAGCTGTTACTGCTGTTATAGCAATACCAACAACTGGCGAGTCAGTAACAGTACATGGTTGCATTATACTGTTGATATGAGAAACGCCATTCCCGTAAGGTGTAATATCCTGCATTGTAATAGGAAGAACTTTGATTGGTTCTCCAGAGACCCATTCCATTATACGAATTAAATCATCACTAACCTTTAATATAAAACCTTCTTTAACAATCGGTGATATTGCAACCCCTCTCCAATTAGCTATTTTATTTCCCTTTGTAGCATCCACTGCCAGTACAGCATCCATATCTTTATCAACCTCATATTTGTTCATAGTTTCCATATCGACAGGTGAATCCATAAAGGCAACAGGCTCATGTGGTTGAATAGGTGCATTTGGACAAATGTGAGTAGTCACTATCACGTCGCCAGGAAGAATGTCTCCATTTTTTTGCATTTCACCAATCTTGTAAGCACAAGAAAGAGCACATACAGCACCATCCGAATCCGAGACAATACCAATCCTTTCAGGTCTTGCTCCAATTCCACCAAGACGACCAATGATGCCAAGCGTAGGTGCTTTGCCTCCTTGGGACTTACCTGAGAAGCCTGCAATTCTAATTCTAATAAAATCAGTAGATCCTTTTTGACTCTTTATAGTCACAACTTCAACATCTTTTATACCTTTATTTAAGAAGAAATCTTTCACGGCAAAACCATTAATTCTAGAATTATCTAAAAGTTCAGTTATCTCAGAAACATACTTAAGCATTTTTGCCTCCTAACTATTTGAAATTTTTTAGAATACAATAGTGGGCGATCAAACCAACCGCCATTACTGGATCCAAAACAGGAATACCAGTAAACTTTTCGAGCTCTTTAGCAATCCCTATGCTTGAAAAACCTGTACATGCAAGTGCTATAACATTGCATCTAGCTTTTTCTAATTCCTTGGCAACGTCAAAAGCACTTTCTTGGATATCTTTTGTGAAAAGGTCAAGGGTAGAATTTACTTTTGCAGGTCTCTTATAATACACATTGTGATTTGAAAAAACCTCTTTCATAACTGGCGGTAATTCTTCAGAAATACCCATTACCCCAATTCTTTCTCCATAAGACAACGCAAGCGAAGCGACTGCACTTCCAGCTCCAAAAACAGGGATGGAAAGGCATTTTCTAAGTTCCTTAACCCCGGGATCTGCTGCACAGCTCATAATAACTAGGTTAACCTTGTCCTCTTGTTCTAATCTTTTCCCTAATCGTAAAATCTTAGGAATGGCAAGCTTTTCTGTTTCATCGTCATAGATTCCAAATGGTTGATCAGGAATAGACTTCGAGAGCACCTCCAGATCGGGAAAATACTTTTCAATTAGCCTACCATGTTTATTAAGTTTCTCTTCATCATTAAGAGTAATTACTCTTATTAGGCCGATTTTGACTTGCATTTTTTCACTCTATGCATTTAAAAAGTCGATAATTGTTCCTAAATAAACCTTTGTTGCAGCTATAATATCATCAATTTTTACCTTTTCATTGAAAGAATGTATTCCTTCAAGCAAAGAAGGGCCAAACTGAACAGTAGGTGTACCAGCTTTCCTAAAGAACTTAGCATCAGAAGAAGCCCATTGATATGTCAAATCTAGATTTTTATTTTCAATCTCTTTAAGATTCTTTTTAAGAGTTTGGACTACTCTTGATGAGATTGAGGTGTAATTAGGTTCGCCTCTTTCGATAATCTCAATATTCATGCTAACTTCATCTTTAATAATCTCTTGCATAACACTTATAACTTCGTCTGTACTTATGCCAATAGGTACTCTCATATCCCATATCATTTCAGCCGTTGGCGGGACAATATTAGGTGCGTCCCCGCCTTTTATCATTCCTATGTTTACAGTGACATGATCGAGTACATTTGCAATCTCAGGATTGTTATAACTTTTTGAAATATGCTCTTTAGAGATTTCCATAACCACCTTGGCGTCATCAGGTATATTAGACTTCATTGATCTTATTCTGTCAGCCTTTTGAACTACCCTTATTAGTTTCAGAATGGCATTATCACCAACGTAAGGAGCTAAACTTCCATGGGCAGATTTTCCTCGTGCAATAAACTTGACCCAGAGATTTCCTTTTTGTCCAATAGTAGCCTCTCCGTCTCCAGAACTCGAAGGTTCAGCAATTATACATCCATCACCAGCAAGCAGATCTTTATGTTCTTCGAGCAACCAGTGTGAACCATATTTCCCTCCGGTTTCTTCGTCAGACACAATTATTAGCCTCACTGTGCCATTTAATTTGTCTTCAATTTGTTTTACAAGTGCAATGGCATACATTATTCCTGCGACTCCTGACTTCATATCACTTGCACCTCTTCCAAAAAGAAGACCATTTTTCACTTCACCTCCAAATGGGTCAAACTCCCACCTTGATCTATCACCAGTTTGAACTACATCAGCATGACCATTTAAAATTATTAAAGGATTACCTTTTCCTACTTCCGCAATAATGTTGGGCTTAATTGAATCAGCTGAAAGAATTTTTAAATTATTTACACCATTTTTACGGAGCCAACTTTCAATAAAAGACATAATTCCTCTTGTATCTCCAGGAGGATTCTCTGAATGGATTTTAATTAAATCCGAAGCAAGTTTAATTATTTTTTCTTTTTCTAATTCGCATCTATTTATCAAATTTAACTTATCGTCTTCCATATCATCTTTCTCCTATCTATAAAGTTTTGGATCCATTGCATCTCTAAGGCCATCACCAAAGAAGTTAAAAGCAAGAGTAGAAACAAAAATAGCAAACCCCGGCCACCAAACCAGCCAAGGCGCAGAAATAAGATACGCCTGCGCTCCATTAAGCATGTTTCCCCAGCTTGGCGTCGGTTCTCTTATTCCGACTCCAAGAAATGAAAGCGAAGCCTCTGTTATTATATTTGCAGAAACAGCTATCGTCATTGTAACAATAAGAGGAGCCAAAATATTGGGAAGAACTTGAACAGCGACGATTCTTCCGGTAGATAAACCAATAGCATGTGAAGCTTGTATAAAATCTTCATTTTTTACTTTCAGGGTTTCTCCTCTTACAAGTCGTGCTCCTTGCATCCATCCAAAAGCACTTATAATAAGTATTATTGTGAATAAAGATCCTCGTATTACCGCAGAAAGAACGATCATTATTGGGAGAATAGGTATCGAAAGCATTATATCCGTGAATCTCATTAAAAATTCGTCAATTCTACCTCCAAAGTACCCACCTATCGCTCCAATCAAAAAACTAAATAGTCCGTCTAAAAGACTACAGAATATGCCTACAAAAAGTGAAATCCTTCCACCATATAAAAGTCTTGACCAAACATCTCTTCCCATGCTGTCAAACCCTAAGATATGCCCAGGCCCAGGTGGTGCAAGCTCTACTCTTTCTGACCATGGAACTGAAGGTATATATGTATAGGGATCGTTACCAAAAGAGAGAGGCTTTGCAAGGACTGTCATCGCAATAATTATAAGCAAAAATATAAAAGAGATCGTTGCTATACGGTGTTTTCTAAGTTTTTTAAAAACAATTCTCCAGTAACTATAAGTTTCTCCTGTTTTTACATATTCTATAGTTTCTTCCTGTGCCACCTAAACCTCTCCTATTGATATCTTATTCTTGGGTCTAATATCGCATACAGAATATCTGCGATAAAGCTCCCTAGAATTGTAAATATTGAAAGGAATAGAATTGCTCCCATTGCAACAAAGACGTCTTGAGACATTGTGGCGTCATACGTCAAACGTCCTAGGCCTGGTATTGCGAATATGGTTTCTGTTATTGTTGCTCCTCCCACCAGAGCAGGAAAAGAAAGACCAAAATATGTTACAAGTGGCAAGATTCCATTTCTAAAAATATGTTTATAAATCACTTTTCTTTCACTCAATCCTTTTGCTCTTGCAGTTCTTATATAATCCATATTTTTAACCTCGAGCATTGAAGATCGAGCATATCTTAACCAACGACCTATTTGAAATAGTACGAGGACAGTTACAGGTAAAACTAGATGCAATGCATAATCAAAAAGTTTCCTAAACCAAGGAGCCTGAGAAAAATCAACTAAATTATTACCTACATTCAAAAATATACTATGAACCTCTCCAGTTGGAAACACTCTTAGTTTATAGGAAAAAAAATACAACAGGATTAAGCCAAACCAAAATACTGGCATGGACATGCCAAAAAACGAGAAAAAAGTTACTACATAATCTGTTTTTGAATATTGATGAAGAGCGGAATAAATTCCTAAAGGTATCGATAAGATTATTGCAATTAACATCGATAGTCCCGATAAAACCAATGTAATTGGAAGTTTCTGAATTATTAAGTCTGTAGTTGTTGTTCCTATTATGCTTGTAGAAAATCCCCCTCTTAGCGAGGGGGATAAAATTGACTTTAACCAATAAAGAAATCTAATAGGCAATGGCTCATCCCAATGCCAAAGATGAAGTAATCTCTGAATATCTGCTTTTGTCACTCCGGGCATTTGCATCATTGATGCAAAAGGATTTCCCATTGCAGAAACCAGAGCAAAATTTGCAAAAGAAATAACCAATAGAAGTGGGATGAGGAGTAGAAGGCGCCTTATTAGATATCTTCTCATTTACTTTTCTTTATACCAGTACATTAAGTTCCAGGTTCCAACAATAGCTCCATCTACTGGATAATTAAATCCAACAACTCCTTTTCTTACAATCGCCACAGAAACGAAGAAGTTTAAGTATACCTCGGGTACTAGTTCATAGACTCTTGCCTGTAGATTTTTTGATGCCTCATATAGCTTTTCTTTGTCGTAGAAATTATCGTTTCCTATTATAGTCCATTTGTCGAGCTCTGAGTCCTTTATCCTCGAAAAGTTTTCACCTGCCCATCCTTTTTCTGCCGTTGGAACACTTGAAGAGTTATAAGTTGGATAGTCAATTACATCTGGAGGAAGCGTAGGATGTGCAAAGATTGTGCCTTGAGATTTTACATATACCATATCATCCCACATTACTGCCCAGGTTTTTGGTAGATAATAAACATTTATTCCAAGATTGTCTTTCCAATACTTAGAACAAAATTCTATTTCTTGAGCTCTAACTTGGTTTCCAGCAGCCCCTTCTATAGTTATTTCCACCGTTTTCCCATCAGGGTTTATTAAATTACCATTTTTATCCCATGTGTAACCAGCATCTTTTAATATTTCTTTTGCTTTTGTAGGATTATATTTATATTTACCTATTAAACTTTTGTTAAATGCTGGACTCATTTGTGATATATACCCTTCTGCCACTTGCCTTTTACCCATAAAAATCTTTTGGGAAAGAAGGTCTCTATCCAGTGCATATAACATTGCTTGTCTAAGTGTTTTATCTTTAAGTATTGGATCCTCAGTATTTAATGTTATATGCTCCATATAATAAGAAGGAATGTAATAGAAGTTAAAACTGTTTTTTAAACCTTTTTGTTCAGCAGAGTAAGCTTGTGGTACTTCAATACCTAATCCAGGAACAGTAAAATCAAGTTGTCCAGTTAAAAGTTGGAGTAACATAGTGTTTTGATCCGGAATTATGTGAAATACTATATTATCAAAAAGTGGTTTTCCAGCCCAATAATTTTCATTTCTCTTAAGATAGATATAGCCACCTTTTTTCCATTCAGCAATTTTGTAAGGACCAGCATATACTGGGTTATTGTTAAAGTCACACGTATTTATATCAGCCGGGTTTTTGTCAAAAATGGGTTTAAGAATATGAGCAGGATATACTTCAGCAGCATCACCAAATACAGCTCCAAGAGGCCCATAAACTGCCCATGGTGTTAAGCTTTTCCAATATACAATAATTGTGTATGGGTCTGGTGTTTCTATCTTATCAATCATCGGTATAACACCCTTGTTTGAAACTTGAACCTGAGGATTAGTTCTCATTTGATAAGTAAACAAATAATCCTCTGCAGTTAAGGGTTCTCCATCTGACCACTTAACACCTTTTCTAAGTTTCCAAATAGTTTTCATGGTTTTTGTAGACGAATCTATTTGCCAAGTTCCATCTTTAGCGTTTGGTATGTATTCTGCTCCAATGGGATATACGCCACCTGAGGGAGTAACGCCAACTGCTCCCTCTCTCATTGGCCACAAGACAGCTGTAGTTGCTGTAGTAAACCAGAGCATCTTGAAGAGTGTTTTAGGTTCCTGTGTGATTCCAATATTGAGCGTTCCACCTACTACTGGCGGTTTAAGAACCATGTAAATTGAATATACACACTCTGCTCTAGTTGCGGCACTTTTAGGCCTAATGTTCATACTATTATCCCATTTTAGGAGCTGAAGTTCAGGTTTAATAGCTAAAGTTGTAGCACCTTTTGCCCACGAGGAGATTTCTCTTTCATCATTCGAAAAAGTAGCTATAACAAGATTTGGGTCATTTGCAATATTTTCTTTACCTAAGACTCGGATTAATAGAACGGCAAGTTGTTCTCTCGTGATAGAATCGTTGGGGCCGAAATTACCGTTTGTATATCCTTTTATATAACCTGCCTTTGCGGCAGCTTCTATAAATCCATAAGACCACATATCTCTTGACACATCTTTAAATGTTTGTTTTGAAGGTTTATATTCGCTTAAACCCTCTGCTATAGTAATCATCTTAGCAAATTGTTCTCTAGTAACTCCTTGTTCGGGTTTGAAACTTCCATCTGGAAAACCAACTACAATCTTCTTTGACACCAAATACTCAATCTCTTTTTTTGCCCAATAATCTTCAGGAACATCAGAAAATCCCCCAGTCAGCGATGCTACTGGTCTAACTGTTAAAAGGGCCAGAAGTAAAGAAAAGATCAACAAAAACGACAAAAATTTTTTCATTTCTTATTGCCTCCTTTTAAGAAGATTTAAACTACTTTTCGAAGTTTTTTCTCTTTGCCCTCCTATAAAATTAATTTAAATTTTAGTTAATTCAATATAAATTATATTTAAAAATTTCAAAATTTCAAAATTTCAATTTTAGTTGCTGTTTATTTAAAGATGTTGGAAAAGTACTGTTTGGTGTGCTGTCTCAAGACAATAAATCTTGCACACTATACCTAATGGATCTCGTAAATGGCAATAGGGCAAAAATTAAAGATGGATTTGAAGATAACATTCTAAATTATGAAGTTTCTAAAGGTGAGCAGGGCATTTTAATTAAGTCACTATCTGGTAATGGCACTTTGAAA
>Ga0315289_10001139_pt1 | contig 41500 bp, 54 predicted proteins | sample YL17G11_40_MG_FD_203452 | JGI IMG/M metagenome (GOLD analysis project Ga0315289, IMG submission 203452) | Sediment microbial communities from Yellowstone Lake, YNP, Wyoming, USA - YL17G11_40 | ecosystem: Environmental > Aquatic > Freshwater > Lake > Sediment | place: USA: Wyoming | collected... | reverse complement strand
ACATGCCTACGAGCATCCATTGTTAGCAGTTTTACATAATCCCATACATGGAAATTATGACCCTAAAACTATGCATTTGTGGGAATGCAAGACAACGGATAAAAAACCTAAACGGGATGGGCAGTTAAAACTTGGGGTTCGGAACTTGACGACAATAAAACAGATATCGATACCTGCTATAACCAGTACACAGAGAATATCTTACGGAATTCTATGTGCAAAAGAGGTGTGTACTGAAGCAGTGTGGAATAAGTGGGCTGATAACTGGTTGTCAGGCAAGGATAGGACAGAGGCTGCGGCGTGGGCGGCGGCGAGGGCGGCGGCGAGTACGACGGCGTGGGTGGCGAGTGCGGAGAGTGCGGCGGCGTGGGCGGCGGAGATGGCGGCGACGAGTGCGTCGATGGCGGCGGAGTGGGGAATAAACCTGATTTCAATAGCAGAAAAAGCGATGCATTATTCTTAAGGAACTTTTTTATGGTTTATACTGGTAAGATAAAAAAATAAGAAAAAGGAGGTAAAAGATGAAACTTTTACAAAAAGCTAAGAATGAAACAGCCTTTCTTAAAGCTGGAATTCAAGGATTAGCAGGGACCGGGAAAACTTATTCAGCATCAAAGATTGCTATAGGACTTGGTAAGTACATCGAATCAAATAAACCAATTGCATTTCTTGATACCGAAACTGGCTCAGATTTTGTATTGCCTACATTCCAGCAAGCAGGATTTGACCTTTTAACTTGTAAATCAAGAGCTTTTGTTGATTTAATTGAAACTATGCATGAAGCTGAAAAGAGTTGTGATATATTAATTATTGATTCTATAACTCATTTTTGGAACGAGCTTGTTTCAACCTATCAAAGAAAAAATAATAGAAGTCGTTTAACTTTAAAAGATTGGATGCCTATTAAACAGGAATGGAGACAGTATACCGATTTATATCTTATTTCAAAATTACATATTATAATGTGCGGAAGAGCCGGGTGGGATTGGGATTTTCAGGAAGATGAAGATGGCGCAAAAGAGCTTGTTAAAACTGGTACAAAAATGAAAGTTGAAAGTGAAACTGGCTTTGAACCTTCACTTTTAATAGAAATGGAAAGAGTCAGGAAAGATAAAGATAAAGTAGGATCGGGATGGATACATCGAGCTTGGATTCTTAAGGATAGATCGGATAAAATTAATGGTTTGTTTTTTGATAATGTAACCTTTGAACATGTTCTACCACATATTGAAAGTTTAAATTTAAAAGGTAACCATAAGGTCCTGGATTTAACAAGAACATCCGATGGTTTATTCCATTCTGAAAAATCTCTCTCTGATATGTATAAGAAGCGGGATATAGCACTTGAAGAAATTAAAGATGAAATAATATTAAGATATCCCGGAAGATCCGCGGAAGATCAAAGCAAAAAGATAACTCTTCTTAAACAAATTTTTGGCACTTCGTCCTGGACATCTATATCTAATATGTCACTTGAACAAGTTCAATCCGGACTTGAAGGGATAAAGAAAATAGCAATTCCTATAAAAAATGGTGAAGTTCAGGTACAAACTAAAAAGGAAAAAAAAGTTAAAGGAGGTCAAAATGGTTAAAGAAACAGTTGATGTAGGGCGGGGCCCGGTGTTGCTGGAAGAAGGAACTTATTCTTTCACAATAACCGATATCCCTGAAAAACGCAAAGCGGGTAAAACGCATTTTAGAATTTGGCGGATGGCTTTTAAAGATGAACTTGGCAATTTGAAAAGAACAAGTTTCTTATTATTTCCCTGGGAAGCAAAAGATTTGCTGCTAGCTACAGGCGGAGAAATAAATGAAGATGATAAAGTCGATTGGGATCCAGATATTACGAAAGGGATGAAAATTAAAGCCGAAGTTTACCATGAAGTTGACAGTTCGGGTAAAAAGAGGCAAAAACTTAAAAATGTTATTTCTGAGGATAATGAGGAAGTTCCATTTTAAATGGGGGGTTTTATGTTAGAGATATTAAAGAATATACTGTATATCTTGTTCTTTGTGATATTAGTTTTTCCTTTTTTAATTATTGGTGTTTTATTGGTAGAGCATATTAAAGTATATCAGTTACGTAAACGGCACTTTGAAAACTTCGATAAGTCTAAGGTTTGCAAAAGTATATTGCCTACTTATAAAGATATAGGTTTAAAATGGAGGTCCAATGCTAAAAACTATTACAATTAAAATACCTTTTGTTTACCCTTCCAGGAATAAGATTGATAGCATGCATTGGGCACAAAGAAACATGTGGATTAGGAAATTTAAATATGATGTTATGCTTTTTATAAACAGAATACCAGAATTTAATTTTGAAAAAGCAAAAATAAAAGTTATTTTATGTTTTGCAAAAAAACGAAAAAGAGATTTGGGAAATTATGAGCCAAAATATCTGGTAGATTCCCTGGTGGATAAAGGAATTCTAAAAGATGATAGCAAAGAAGTCTTATCTGATATTCCTGAAGTTGAGATTAGGGATAATTGTGAGGAAGAAGAAATGATAGTACAAATTCAGGGAGGATACCATTACGGAAAAAGTAAAATGTGAATTGTGCGGTTCAAATTCAGCTGATATTTCTGTTTTGTATGTAAAAGATTTTGCGATAAATGGATCAGATGATAGAAACTTTTTACATGTTTGTTGGTCATGTCATCAAAAAGAATTGGTTAGATATTCTAAATCAAAACATTTAACTAAAATGCAAATATATGGCAATTATTTGGATGACGAAAATAACTAGTTGCATATTTTGGAATTTATCAGAAATCTTAAGATTACTTATATTTTGTTTCATCTTCTATATTCTATTTAAAGCTTGGCAATTTTTCCTTGAAATTTTTAGAGAAATGTATTTTAAAAGAAAAAAAATGGATAAAGAAGATAAAAAAACCAAATGAGAGAACAGATTAAACGATGTCAATATTGTAAGAACTATGTGCCTAGAACCCATAATTTATTAGCTTTATCTGATTTTGGAGAGTGTAATCTTATTGAAAGAACTTCAATAATACCAAATATGCAGACAAATCGTGTTTACTTTTATTTAACCAAAGTTACTAAAACGGTTCCTTATGCTTTAGTAGGAAAAGATTTTATTTGTTTGCATTGGGAAACAAACTCAGGAGGTAAAAACTCAAATGGAAAAGAAGAGTGTAAAACAACAGATCCTGGAGTTGTTACAAAAACATCCGGAAATGAAGATTGCTTGTCATGAGTTTAGAGAATTATATGGTATTATAACAAATGACCATGCTGCCAATGCCAGAGTGAATGAATTAAGGCGAGCTTGCTTTCCAATTAAATCACAAAAACGAGAAAATAAAGAATTTAATGAATATTGGTATGACATTCCCAAAAACTGTAATAGCGAACAAATGGAGTTATTAAAATGATTTTATATTTAACGAGGTTATTTATTGTTAAGTTAATACAGTACCCCACCTGGATAAAGATAATAGATATAATCATTACTGTTAGTATAGTAGGTATAATATTTTGCATTTTTATGTCTATTACTTTGGATCGCAGGGATGAAAGAAAAGGAAATTTTTAATAGAACAGGTTCCATATTAATATTGTGGATAAAATCCTATTGTTAAAAGATAAAATTGTGGATAACTTTACTTATTCACAGCTAAATTAAAATGAAAGCAAGAACTATCCATCCCGGTTTCTTTGCAAATGAAGAATTAGGAAAACTTCCTTTTAGGACCCGGCTAGTTTTCATTGGACTTTGGTGCCTGGCAGATAGAGAAGGAAGGCTGGAGTATAGGCCTGAGCGGTTAAAGGCTCTTATTTTGCCTTATGAGGCTGATGGCATAGAAAATGACGTCCAAAGCCTTTTAATCAATCCTGGCGCAAATTTGAGCGGCTGGTTGCTAAGGTATGAGGTTAATGGCAAGTCATATTTGCAAATATTGAACTGGTATAAGTTTCAAAAACCTCATCATACTGAAATTGAATCAATCATACCAGAACCCCCTAATAAATATAATAATTTAATAAATAATGAATTATATTACTCTTATAATAGGCTTAAGAATAAGTATATAGACTATACTAGTATAAATAAGAATATATCTTTATCTGTAGTTGGAGGGGGGTTGGGGGGATTACGGGGGGAAGGGGGAAGTGTTCCGTTAGGTCACCGTGATGACACCGTGATGTCACCGTTAAGTATCCCAGAGGAGATTAAGGGCCTTAAACTTTATGAAACAAATCAAAGATTAATTTGCATGCTGCCAGAAATGATTGTTATATGGAAACGAGTTTTTAAAGAATTAAATATTGCTGAGGAAATTAAGTTAGCTCATGCATGGGAAGTTATTCATGCATCGAGACGAAAAAAAGATAAAATTAAATTTTTACATAATTGGATGCGTAAAGCTTGTGATATACAAAAAGGAAATGCTAATGGGTTTCAATTTAGAAAAAATCATCCTATCCCAAAATCAGGAAAATATTCTAGCAATGAGAAAGATTGAAATTCAAAAGTGTGATATCTGTCACATGGAAGTTTTTCAACATACTTTAAGTAAACAATTTGATTTAAATGTTTGCTTAAACTGTAATTCTAAATTATGTTGGATGGCTATACCTAAAAGATTCCGACAAGCTAGACTTTTAAAAATTAAAATTTCGGATAAATATTTGAATGTAGTCAAAAATTATTTTAATAATGATAAAGGATTATTTGTTACAGGAACTATTGGCTCAGGTAAAACTTATCTTGCATGTGCTATTGCTTATGAAAACTTTTTTAAATATGGTAGAATAACAACCTTCAATTCGACTTTAAAAATATTTGCAGAGTTAAAAGAAGCTATTCAAAACGGTTATTCTTATGAACCTATAATTTTTGATTTAAGTAAAGATCTTATTATATTAGATGATATGGGATCAGAAAGACCTACTGAATTTGTTGTTGAAATTTTGGATCGGGTTATTAATCATAGAAATCATTTTGAAGAAAATAAATTTATTATAACTTCAAATTTAAGTTTACAACAAATTGGTGAATTATTCTCTGATAGAATAGCTTCCAGGATATTTGAAATGTGTGATACTATAGTTACTCCAGCACAAGATTTAAGATTATTAAAAAATAAATTAATAGAGAATAAAAATATAGATATGTGAAGAAAAAAAGTTACTGCTGATAAAATGTTTAATTTACAATTAGAATTAAAAATTTAAAAATAATAGGAGGTCGGAAATGAAACTGTATAAAATCACTGACGAAAAGAACCAAACTTGGAATAAGTGTCAATGGGGAGAGAATATTTCCCATAAGGTAAGTGGGAAAGGGAATTTATGCTCGGATGGCTGGATACATGCCTACGAGCACCCGTTACTTGCAGTTTTACATAATCCCATACATGGAAATTATGACCCTGAAACTATGCATTTGTGGGAATGCAAGACAACAGATAATCCCAAACGTGATGGGCAGTTAAAACTTGGGGTGCGGAACTTGACGACAATAAAACAGATACCGTTACCTGCTATAACCATTATACAGAAAGTAGCTTACGGAATTCTATGTGCAAAAGAGGTGTATACCGAAGAATCATGGAATAAGTGGGCTGATAACTGGTTGTCAGGCAAGGATAGGACAGAGGCGGCGGCGAGGGCGACGTGGGTGGCGAGTACGACGGCGTGGGTGGCGAGTGCGGAGAGTGCGGCGGCGTGGGCGGCGGAGAGTGCGGCGTGGTCGGCGGCGTGGGCGGCGGAGATGGCGGCGTGGTCGGCGGTGAGTGCGGCGACGAGAGGGGTAAACCTGATAGAGATTGCAGAAAAAGCGATGCTTTATTCTTAAAGAACTTTATTTGATGAGATTTGAAAATGAATAATGTAAAAAATAGTATTGGTTGGGCGGATTTTACCTGGAACCCTGTTGTGGGTTGTAAAAATGGTTGTCCATATTGTTATGCAAGAAAAATTAGGAAAAGATTTGAACCTGATATTCCATTTGAAATAATAACTAATTATGATGAAAGGTTAGAACAACCTTTGAAAATAAAGAAATCCGGTACCAAAATATTTGTAGGTAGCATGACAGATTTATTTGCAAAATGGGCGAGACGGTCTAATGTAGTGAATATATTAGATATAATAAAACAATGCCCGCAACATATTTTCATGTTTTTAACAAAAAACCCTGAAGGATATAAGCATTACAAATATCCCGATAATGTTTGTTTAGGGGCTACTGTTACGGGCATAGGAGATTGGAAAAGAGTGGCAAACTTTATAAGAATAAAAAGAGATAATATTAAATTTTTATCGATAGAACCATTACTTGATAGAATAAATTCCTCTTATTTTCTTTTACCGGATTGGATAATAATAGGTGGATTGACGCCGAAACCGTGTCATAAAAAAGAATGGGTTGATAAATTTTTAGATTTAAATTCTGCAATTAAAAGACCAATATTTTTAAAAGATAATTTAAAGTATCCTGTAAAAATTAAAGAATTCCCATTTTACAATATCATAAAAAGGTGCTTATAGAGGACAAAAAGGGGGTAGAAAATGGAAAAGATTAACCAGATGATTAATGGAAAAAGAGAAGGATTATGGGAAATTCATTATCCCGATGGTACTTCAAGCAAGGGTTTATACTGCAATGGGCTGGAGGAGGGATGGTGGGAATCTTATATGGCAGATGGCAAAGTGCGGGGCAGAAGCCACTATGTCAACGGAAAACGAGACAGGCCGTGGGAGTTTTATGGTTTAATAGTCAAAGGAAAATGAATAAACCAAATAGTTAATGGGCTAAGTGAGGGACAGTGGGAGTATTATAACGATGAATAAAATAAAGGGATTTGAAAACAAGATAATATGTGCCGACTGTTTAACTGTTATGAGGGATATGCCTGACAATTCCGTTGATATGATTTTGACCGATATTCCTTATTCTGGAGTAAATAGGAATTCAAGTGGATTAAGAAACTTGAATAAAGGGGATGCTGATATTGTTAACTTTGATATTGAAGATATGTTAAAAAGCTTTATCAGAATCTGCAAAGGTAGTTTTTATATTTTTTGTGGATATAAACAAATTTCCCAAATATTCGATAAATTAGAAGCGTCTTCTATTTCAACCAGAATGATTATATGGGAAAAAACTAACCCAAGCCCCATGAACGGGGAACATATATATTTAAGTGGCATTGAAAAAGCAGTTTATGGTAAAAAGAAAAATGCAACTTTTAATGGACATTGCCTAAATACAGTATTTAGGTTCCCTGCTCAAAATGATAAAATACACCCGACCCAGAAAAATACTAAATTATTTAAAAGATTAATAGAAATAAGCAGTAATGAAAATGATATAATCTTTGACCCATTTATTGGAAGCGGAACAACCGCCCTTGCGTGTGTCCAGATGAATAGAAGATTTATTGGTATTGAAATTAGCGAGGCGTATTGTCAAATAGCAAGGGCTAGAATAGAAAAGGAAAAGGTGCAGTTAAAGTTATTATTATGAAACCAAATGAAATGAAAAAACTTGCAAATGCTTTTGGTAGAAAAGTGGCTCAAATCGGTTCTTTCAAGGGGTATGATAAATTAGCACCTAATACAACTATTTTTCATTCAGCAAAAACCGATGTAATAGTTCAATTTGCAAAAGACAAAGAAAGAACTCAAACTATTTTAAAAGAAGTTAAAAGATATATCACATAAAGTTATTATAAAAATGAATAAGATAAATCAAATAGTTAATGGCAAAAAGGAAGGAATATGGATAAGGGAAGAGATTATTGTATATGCTCCTATGCATACTAAACGTAGAATTAAGATATTAAATTATATTAATGGGGTTGAGGTTATAGACCCCGAGGAGAGGAAAAAAGGTAGGAGACATTGTAGAGATTAAAGGGGAAACGAAGTTGAATCGGATTAAGGAGGGGTATCATGAATGAATTAAAATTGGATTTAAAAGAATGGATTACAATTAAAACAGTTGAATGTAAAGATTTTAAAAGAAATGTAGATATATTTAATGATATGGGGGAATGTTTAAAGAAAAATGTCTATAAAATTACTTGCTCCCATTCCTCGGATTGCCGTAGCTTTAAAAAATATATTTGTTTTAAAATAGTTGAGTTTAAATAAATAGGGGAACATTAAAATGATTGAAAACAGAGAAGAATTTATACATGAAGTTATTTTAGATGTCCTGGAAAGAAATTCACGTTCCCAAAATGATTTTTTCTTCCTGGAAGATAAAGATTATGATAAAGTTGCTGATGATTTAGTTAAAGAATTAGTTGACCTTAAATTGATTGAATTAGTATAATTATGAATGATACATTATCAGGTTTTTTTCTTGAAAGTTACAATGTGTTTGATGTTTTGTTTCTTATCTTCTTTTGGTGCTTCGTGGTTTTAACTCTAGTATGCTATAGATTGCTATATAATGCTATACCTTGCTCTATTACTAGGAAAAAAATAACTGGTAAACAATTTGTAATCTGTCCTTTATGTAAAATGGAAATGGTTTGCATGGTCCTAAATAAAGAATGGGTTTGTAAATGTGGTGCAGAATTATTAAGATATCAAATATATAATGAAAAATTAAGAAAATTTGAAGATGTCTCAAATATAAATATATAGGAGATAACTACAATTAAATCTAAATCAAAATGTAAAGTATCATTAACTGCTTGCCAGAGTAAATCCTTACCAATTGTTATTATCCATGAAAAAGGAAAGAAAAAGAAATTAGGTTTAATTGTTAAATGCTTCAAAGATTAATTAAAGTTCATGTCCTTTTAAGTTATATCCTATTTAACTATTATAGCTATAACTAATGTTATAACTAATATTTATAACTGATTTTATATAGAATATAAATTATATTATTTAAACTATCTTTTGCTTTTATTTAACTTTTACTTGACAAATATTATATTTTATGTTATGTTTAAATTAATGGAGGCCTTAACTTGCATATCTTTAAATTAGATGATTCTCAAAAGAAAGTTATTCAAGATCATATCAATCAAGGTTATCTCTCCTGTATTAAATGTCATAGAGTATCCGGTATCCTATATCATTATATTGATGGTATTCCTAGGTCTATCACTTTAAGAAAAATAGAATCTAAGTTTAAAGATGAAAATAATATATTAAATGTTAAGAAAACTTATATATGTTCTGATTGTTATTATTCCTCTTAGCTATTTAATTAATATATTATTATAACTTAGTTATAATAGTAGTAGTAGTAGTAACATACTATAATATAATATTGATTGAATGAATATTGAATAGATTAAAGTAAAAGAAAGGATTAGGAAATGAAAAGTTGCAAGTATAACGTTAAAATGATTAATTTAGATATAATAGGATATTTGAGTTTAAATCAATTTAAACTAAGCAGGAAGGAGTTAAGTTAACATAATTATTATTATCGGAACCAATATGAACCAATATATGCAGGGGAAAAATCCAAATATTTTTTTAGAAAAGGTAGAGTTACTCTTTTTATCGCAGAAGTATAATAAAACATTTATGATAGTATAATACAATGAATTATTTAAAAGACTATAATGTGCATCAGATAAACCATGTTAAAAAGTATTTAGAAGGGAAGAAGTTTGTAGGGGCAACATTAAGTGACAGATATTTAGATTATGTTTTTGAAGATGGTTCAATAATAAGTAAAGATATATATTTGCAGAAAGAGAATCACGTAAAGGAGTGGATAGATAAGATGCGAGAATATACAGGTGGAAGGGTTAAAGATGTAATATTTAGTGAAGAGAGATGTGATATAATATTAGATAATGGTTTACTAATACATGGAGAGTTAGATATAGATTTTATACTAACAGAGTATTAGGATATTAAATCAAAATGGCAATAATAGAAAAGCGGCGGTCAAGTAAGGAGATAAGCGAATTAAAGAGCCAGATAAAGCATTTAAAATTAGATGGTGTTAGGCCGATGGAAATAATGGCAAGGCTGAACTTAAGCAAGCCATTATACTATTTTCATGAGCGAAATATACGTGGTGAAGTAAAAACAGAATTAGCGAGTTGGGATAATTTGCGGTTAATCCAACCGTTAAAAGAAATAAGATTAGATTTGAATCCGGTACAATTTTGTGATGAATATTTACCTATAAAGCCGAAGTTTATGCAACGGTTAATGTTAAAAGCATTTTACAATTTAGAGTTAAGTGAAGATGAGAAACTGCGGTTATGGCAATTAAAGAGGGAGGGAAAAACGACATGGGAGGAAGGTGGTGATTACAAGGAATTAGTATTACTGATTGGCATGAAAGGTGGTAAGACAACATTAGCGGCATTAATAGTACAAATAGAAGAGTATTTATTATACAAGATAGGTGATATATGTAAGCATTATGGTTTTATTCCTGGTGAGGAGATATATATAATCAATGTAGCAACGAATGCAGAGCAAGCACGGACAACGATATTTGCAAAGACAAAGGCAAGTATGGAGCGGTCGCCCTATTTCAAAACCAGGCGACCCCGGGCTATAGGTGATGCATACCATTTTAAAGATACAAATGTAATAATGTTATCCGGTCATTCCAATTCGGCATCGTTAGTAGGTAAGACATGTAAACTAGTATTATTTGATGAGTTGGACAGGTTTGTATCAACCCGGTCAGGTAAATACTCAGCTGAAGAGGTATACGAAGCATTAAGCAAGTCTACGGACCCATTTGGCAAAGAAGGACATAGAGTATGTATATCCAGTTTAGTACATTCAAAAGGTTTTATGGTAAAGCAATACGAATTATGTAAACAAATAAAATCTATGTTAGGATTTTGGATGTCAGAATGGGAGATGCAGCCGGACAGGTATACTGGTAAGACATTTAATTTTCGAGGTATAGATATACCGGTCGAACATAAAGACGATTTTGACAAGAATGCAGGTAAATTTTTAAGGGATAAAGCTTCTATGATAGGCTATTCTACAGGAAAATATTATACCATGCCTGATAGGGTCCGGGATATATTTAAGACTTCACAAAATGAAGGATATAGAAATCCATTAGATGAACAAGGTAGGTTTCAGGATTGGTTCAAACCATTGCCTGGAGTAAGATATTACATGCATTTAGATCCTTCTTCAAATCATGATGCATTTGCAATAGCCTTGGGTCATAAGACAAAGACAGGTAAAACAGCAATAGATTTAATACATCGTATCTTACCTAAAGTTTCCGGTCAGGAAATAGAGATAGAAGAGGTAGTAAAATTCATGCAAGATTTATTTCGTCGGATACCTAATATAGAGCTTATTAGTTATGATACATGGGCAGCAAGAGCTATAACGCAGGTATGTGAAAGGTGCGGGTATAAAGTAGAAACATTATTTATCAAGATCCAGCAACAAGATAGTTTGAAAGAAGAGATATACACAAATAGGTTTCGTTGTTATATAGATGAAGTGTTGGAGAATGAACTATTAGAATTAGAATTAGATGGTGATAAAGTAGATCATCCAATTGGTGGTTCAAAAGATTCAGCTGATGCAGTATCCGGTGTAGTTTGGCATTGTACCAGGGATTCTGGTATAGAAGCAAGTTTAATAACAAGTGCAGATGCAAGTCAACGAGCAGGATTTGATAAACTAAGATATAAAAGGAGGAGAAGTATATGGGATTCATATCTGCAATAGCAGCGAGCATGTTTAAAAAAGAGGTAGACAATTTAGTAGATAGCAAGTTTGATAAATTAAAAGCTAAGTTAAAAGAATCATCACAATCTCCCGCGATAGGTCGTGAAGATATAGGTTGGCGGCCTATAACAAAAGCTACAATAAAAGAATTGAGTCCATTAGAACAATATAAAATGCAGAAGGTATCCTACTTTTTATATGACAAGAATGGTATAGCGCATCGAATGATAGAACGATATAAAGATTTTGTTATAGGTGATGGTATAACTTTTTCCTGTTCAGTTCCTGAAGTATACGATATATTAAGAAATTTTTGGGATGCAAATAATTTAACTAAAGAGCAAGAACAATGGGTTTTAGAATTATCATTATATGGTGAACAAGTATATCCTACATTTGTGCAAGAGCATACAGGTTTTGTTACGTTAGGTTATTTAGATCCGGTATTAATTAGTAAAATTGAAACTGATACAGATGATGCAAGAATTAGGACAAAATTATATTATACAAATGATCCAGCTGGAAAAGAAATTGAGAAGAAGATAATTAATTTAGATGACGGATACTTACGTGGTGAAACATTTTTTTTCACTATAAATAATGTTAGCAATGCAACTCGAGGCAGGTCAGATTTATTTCCTTTAGCAGATGGTTTAGATGCTTATGAAAACTTTTTATATAATCGTGCTGAACGAGCTGATATAATGAATCGTATAATATATGATTTAAAAATGGAAGGTAAGAGTTCGGAGGAGATAAAGGCATATTTACGGGATTTTACTTTGCCAGAACCTAGTTCAGTTTTTGGTCATAACGAAAAAACCGAATTAAGTATAAAGGTACCCGAACTAGCATCAGATGATGCCAGTAAAGAGGCAAAATTATTATTTAGCCATTTTCTTGCGGGGTCAGGTTTTCCTGGCCATTGGTTTTCAGATGCTGAAGGCATAACTCGAGCTACAGCATTATCTATGGACCTTGCAACCAAAAAGCAACTAAAATCTAGGCAACGGTATTTAAAATACATGATGTCTTATATTTTTCGATATGTTATACATCAATTCATTTTACATAAAAATTTAGATGAAAAGCATAAAGATGTTCCTGTACAAATAAATATACCCAGGATTGAGGAGAAGGAACTTGAAATGATTTCAAGTTCATTAATAAATTTAGCTAATTCGTTAACAGTAGCTAGTGAAGAAGGTTGGGTAAGTCAATCAGTAGCTGGTAAAGTTTTTAAACATTTACTAAATCAGATTGGACTTGAACTTGAAAAAGAAGAAGAAAAGGTTGAAGTTGAAGAAGGTATTGATCCCAAATTAAGAGATATTTATAGTAAGAAAAGGGAAGCGGTGGAAGTTGTAGATCCAACTATAGACTTGGAGGATACATATTGAGTCCAATGACGGCAAATGAAATAAGGCAGTTGGTTGCCAGAAGGATACGTGATAATCTTAAGAGACTGAGTTTAAATACCAAATCTGCCAGCAAAGAGATTTTAGGTTTACTTAAGAAAACCAGGTTAGATATTTCCGAATCTTTAAAAGGAGTTTCTAGGTTTAGGATGGCATATTATAGATCTATGTTACGTGAAGTAGATAGCAAGATAACATTTTTCGAAACAAAAATGAATAATGTTTTAACTGGATATCAAACTATATCATTTAAAGATGGTTCAACTTTATCAGGTAAAATTTTAACTGAATTAAAAATTATACCTGATATGCCTATAATAACTAATAAAGTATTAATAGCTTCTTTATCTTCAAGTGCAGATTTAGTTAAAAATTTAACGGCAAGTATGAGAGATGACATAGCCAGGAGTTTAAGGCGAAGTATTCTAACAGGAGAAAACAATTTTGAAGCAGCAAGAAATATTGATAAAATTATTGGGATTTCCAAAAAGAAAGGTTATATGAACAGGTCTGATATAATTACACGGACTGAAATAAACAGGGTATATTCTTTATCCCGGCAATCTTCTGATGAAGAAGCAGTAAAAAAAGTTCCTGAATTAAAAAAACAATGGTGGACAGCGCGTGATGAACGAGTCAGGCCATTATATAAAGGAAAAATATTTCCTTCCAGGACGAAATGGAACCATTCTGAAGTTCACGGTCAAATTAAAGATGTTAATGAACCGTTTATAGTTAGCGGTGAACGATTAATGGAACCCAGGGATCCAGCAGGTAGCCCTGGTAACGTGATAAACTGCCGGTGTCAATCAATACCATATATGGAAGAATGGGGGCTGACATGAAAATTTTAGAAATACAAGATTTAAAAACTTACAATCCACTAGATTTGACGGATGAGCAGCTATCAGATGATTGGCGTATAGTTGCAGGATGGTGGTCTAATCTTAAATTACAAGGTAAGTTTAAATATAGTGCGGAAGAAATAATAGATTTATCTGAAAAAATCTTAAAAGAAATAATACGCAGAAGTAAGGTAGAATTTCATCCTGAAACTTGGACAGAAGCTGCAAAAGAACTTTATTTAAAAGTGTTCAGTAATATAATTTCAAAAGGTATATATTTGGTTGAACCGCATGGTGAATATATTTATACTGGTAAAAAGAAGCTAATAGTTAAGTCAAGGTCTTTTATAGTTGGCAGTTTTTATATTTTAGTATCAGATAAAAAAGCGTATGGTTATATAAGATTAAAAGAACCTTATGCAATTAATATTGAAGAATTTAATAAACTAAAACAAGAACATTTAATTACTGATGATGAACGATTAAAATGGTGGTCTGATACAAAAACATTTTATATATATGCTATTCGTGATTTTATTCCCTTGCCCGAACCATTAAAAGTTATTGTGCCTCAGGGAGTGCAAACTTTTATAAATAAATTGGATATTAAAGAACAGTTAAACTTTGATCCAGCACAATGGGATGCAGAAAAACTTGCTATCGAATCCGATAGCGAACTAATAAATAAATTAAAACTTATTTATGATATATTTAAAGAACGTGGTAGCAATCCTCAAGATGAAGAAGTTATTAATGCTTATATATTACTAACAGATGAAATTGAAGATAGAAATTTAGATTATATTCCAGTAGAAGAACTAGAAACTTATTCGGGTTTATTAAGAAAAGGTATTAGACAACCTTTTAGCGGTCCTGGGGGCAAAAGTTTAATAGCAAAGGAAATAGTATCATATTTTCCTGAACATAAAATATATGTAGAACCATTTGTAGGTGGTGGTATAATTTTATTTAAAAAGAAACCTTCGGATACAGAAATAATAAATGATTTAGATCCACAAATTTATAATGCTTGGATAACTCTGAAGGAATCGGACTCCGAAAAAATAAGAGATAAATCCAAGGATTTTGATTGGATAAGTAGAAAAGAAAGGGTTAAAGAACTATGGAAAAGCAATAAACATGGTATTCCTGGTTTACTGGATTTTTTATATGGTTTAAAAGGAAGTTTTTCTGGAGATAGAAAAAGTATATCCCCTACCCGGCTAGGATTAAGTTTGCGACCTGCATTTTCCAATTTAGAAAAAATTAAAGAACGATTAGAAAAAGTTAAGATATTTAATTCGGATTATAAAAAATTGAAAAGATATGATTCAAAAGAAACTTTTTATTATTTCGACCCACCATATGAAGTCCAATGGAAAGGTCCCGTAGGTAAAGATTTTCAAACAAAGGATTTTGTAGAGTTTCTGGAAGGTGTGAAAGGTAAGTTTATTGTCAGTTGTAGTTTGGAACACAAGAAGTTTTTTGAAGATAAAGGCTGGCATTTTAAAACCATAGAACGGCCAACTTTATTTGGTATAGCAACACGAGGACGTAGGATGGATAAAGAGATAATAGTATCTAATTTTAAGTTTGAAAAGAACAGAGAATGGTTAGCCGAATCCAGTAACTTAGATAAATATGTTTTAGATATAAAATCCGAAATAGATAAAATAGGTAACATAGTTTTAGTACCTAATTATATGAGCTGGACAGGATCAACATTATATGCAAAAAATCGGTTACCGAATGATTTAGATATAGTAATTAGAGATAGAAATATAGATCCATCCTTTGCTATAAAAATAAATCGGTTAATAAAGAAACTTACAGGCATATATCCTTGCTTGCATGCTTCACCTTTTGGTCCCAACTGGCGACATTTTCCATTATATAATCTTGCATTGGTACCTACTATGCATAATCAGTTTGTAGAGGTAGGGCTGGAGGAGCCCGGTTTTGCTACAAGATTTTATGAGCAGGCTCGGGCAGCAGGTGAAAAACAAAGACAAGAAGCTGAATTGAGTTTAAAAGAAGATAAGATAGAAATGTTTAGATTTTTTTATGGTCTAAAACCGGTGAGAGCTGCTAATCCTGGCGAGCGCATGACAAAAGAGTTTTTTATTTCATTATTTACTGATGAAGATTACAAAGAGGGTATTTATAGTTCCAAAAAATATGATGGTTTAAGAGCTTTTATATATAAATCCAAAGATAAAGTAGAAATTTGGTCAGAAGATGGTGAAAATTTATCAGATAGGTTACCTACAACTATCACTGCAGTAAAGAAATTAAATGTAGATGATGTTATTTTAGATACAGAATTAGAAAAATGGCATGAAAGCAAACATCAACCTCGTGAATCAGTTGCAGGATATATGCATGAAAAAGGCGAACCGGATGATAAAGAAATAGTAACAAATGTTTTTACTTGTTTATATTACAATGGCGAGGATCTGCATAAAAAAAACGAATCAGAACGGCAGGAATATTTAAATAAAATTAAATTTGAGCAGGCAACATTTTCTATTCCAGATTTGAAATATAAGTTAAATTTGGTACCAAACTTAATTTCACATTCTAAAAAGGAACTTGTAGAATATTTAGATTTTGTTGAAAAACAAGTTGCGTCTGAAGGTATAGTAGCTAAGAAAGCTAATTCAATTTATTATTTAGATACCAATTCAAGAGAAGGGTGGGTTAAATGGCACCATAACGCTTTGTTATATGGTATAGTTTTAAAAAGAAATACTACTAAAGTGGAGACAATATTTAATTATGATTATGGTATACTGCCGGGTAAATACAAAGTCAAGGAAGAAGATTTAGTTAAAATGAATAATAAAAATTATATTCGTGTAGGCACAACTTTTAATACTGATGAGAAAAAAGAAATAGGAGATTTAATTGCAGTGGAATTTGAAACATTAAATTTAATTGAAGATAAAAATACAGATACTTATTCTGTTAGTGCATGGGTACCCAGATATATAGATATCGATAACACGCTTGAGGAGATACCTAAAGAAGCTAATACTTTAGAAGAAGTAGTATCTAAAGCTGAACGTAATAGGGTTCTACAGGAAAAACATATTACAAAAGATGGTGTTACTATATATGAAGCAAAACAAGAACTGGAATCTTATCCGCAGGACTATGCTGTTTTAATAAGTCATTTTAGAGGTAAATCTGCGCATTTAGACTTTAGAAGGAAACAAGATGGTTTTCTTGAAGGTGAGACCATTTTTAATTTACCCGAAGGTTTGATTACTGAGGATGTTGATACTATTGAAAAAGGTAAGAAATGGTCTACTATATTATTTAAAGAAGGTAAATTTAGGCCAGATATGGACCCAAATAAGAAAGTTGTTATGACTTTTAAGGCTAAACAACCCCTGGTATGGTTGAATGTTAGAGAAGTTGTATACCCACCTGGTTCAGTTGGTGCCACTCGATACGAAGAAGGTGTATTTATTACTATGGATGAAGGTATGGTGTATCCCGGAGTTAATAGACCTTATTTTAAAGAATTCTTTTTTGATATGAAGCATTTTAAAGGCAGAATGGTCGAACGACTTATAGGTGTAGCCCCAGAATGGGATAAGCCGCCTAAAGGAGTTAGTCAATGGCAAGCTTGGATTAACATGGAAGATCAACTACCATATATATTATCTAAAAGACAAAGAGTAGATAAACGAGATTATGTACCTAAAGATAGTGAAAAGGCTATACCCCCTGAATGGGAAAAACGAATTAAAGATGAACATAAATGGTGGATTGGCGGACTTGATAAAACAGAAAAAATAAAAAGATTGGATCTTGCTTTCAATTATCTGATAAATCAAGGTTTTATTAATGCTAAGAAGATTGAGTTAAAAGAAGTAATAGATTTTGATAATATACTTGAATCAAAGGGCAGGTTTACTTTAAGATGGCATTGGTGGATGGGACCTAAGGTTGTAAGAGGTTTGCCAGCGACCGATTCCAGGTTTGAATTACTCATAGATTCGAATAAAGATTACTTGGATAGATGGGATTTTTCAGGAGAATTTTATGGTGATCCCACTAAGCAAGAAGAAGTATCAGCTATATATTCTAAAATTGATTATGATACTACGAAAGATGATAATTTTACTGGTTGGATGGATTTTGAAGGCAGTATAGCTCCGAAGGATGCCAAGTTAAAAGAAGTTGAAATTAGGGATAAATTAAATAGTAGTAGTTACTTGGTTATAGATTCTGATGGCAAAACAATTGAAACAAAAGAAACATTTGCTCGGTTCAAAAAAGGGCAAAAAGTCTATCTTGATCAATGGGAAAATATTTATCCAGGAGAGGGTAAAGGTGAAAAGTTTGATAATCCAAATGAACGCTTACCGGTTTTTATGGATATAAAGGATACCGCGTCAGTAGAATTAATTGAAGATTCTGATCTCTTTAAATCTTTTAAATTCAATGGTGATTTGCTTAAGGGATATTATGTATTAAGAAGAGAGGATCCTAAATCAGAAATTTGGATATTTTCAAAAGGCAGGTTGCCCGGAGAAGAATTAAAGGATTCTGATACAAAATTTATTTCAAGTTCGACACAAATGCCTACTTTTCATATGGATGAATTTAAATTTCCTGTTGAAATATTTTATCAGAATTCTACTTATTCTTTAATTTCAACTAAAAATCATAAATTGATTTTAAATAAAAATGGACAAGATAAAAATACATGATAAAGTTTCTTGGGAAGGTATGGAAGGTGTAGTTATAGAAATAAGACCGCCATATAAAGGCACGCATGAAATTTTGTTTGTAGTTGATGATAAAGCATTTTATGATATAGATATACCACAACTTGCAGTTGTAAAATTTAGCGAAAGAATATATGAAGTGCCGACGAAAGAATTAGTTAAAATAAAAACTTGAGTTTTTGAAATAAAAAATATTTTTTAAAACCACTTGACAAAATTAGAATTATTTGTTATATAACTATAAAGTAATAGAGTTCATTGAAATGAAATAAATCGCAAGAAAAAGATGGGGCAAGTTTTTTTAAAGTTGTTCTGCCTGGTACTGTATGAATATACATTATTGAACAAAAAACAACGCCAGCTATCATTTGACCTAAACCATCTGGTTTCTTTTTTACTTAATGTAGAGGGGAAAGAAACCAGATGAATTGGGTCAAGTAGGTAGTATGGGTGCGGAAGACGCAATGGTTATTGGCAACCTTCTACATGGGGTTCTTTTCTTAGTTTAATGGTTTGAGAGCCACAAAAGTAAAAGCTAATTATGATTTTTCTTGTTTTTCATTCCTGGAAACAGGTCCTTTTTGTAGTTTTAAAGTTAAAGTTTAATAGCCTAGTTTAATGGTTTAATGGTATTAGTTTGTAAAATTTTTAGAATTTCTTTTCTTAAAGAACGATTAGCCAACGAGGTATAACCTCAAAAGTAGCCAAAGTTCTCAAATATAAGAAAAGATTTTAAATAAATTTTCTTATTTTAGGGAGGTTTGGCTTGTTTAATTTTTACTCACCATCTCGATTAATTGAATCCAAAGATAAAGAAGGAAAAGATTGGGAAGTAGTTTTAATTCAAGCTGGCCCGAGTCTAAACAAAAAGTTTTATCCGCCAGAGGTATTAAAGAGGGCGGTTAATCTTTTTGAAAATGCCAAAGCTTTTGCATACGAGTTTCAAGGTAAGATTTGGAATCATTTACCTGGATCTGTACGTAAAGTTATTCCTGGAGGTTGTTTGAAAAATATTGTAGGTTGGTATAGCGAACCTAAGTATACAACCTTTAAGGATGATAATGGAATGACGAAGGAAGGAATATTAGCCAAATTTCATATTCCCGAGAGTGCATTGTGGCTCAGAAAGTTTCTTAAGGAAGCTTGGGAAAATGGTGTAAAATCCTTACTTGGTTTTTCTATTGATGGTGATGGCACTCTGAGTGAAGATGAAATAGATGGCAAAAAGGTTTGGCGAGTTGAAGATATAAAATCAATAAATGAAGTTACATTGGTAACTAATCCTGCAGCTGGTGGCAAATTCTGTAGACTTCTTGCTAGTAAAGATTTTATTAAGGAGGACAATAAAATGGAGTGGATTAAACAGTTATTTGAAAAAGTAAAAAGCCTTAATGCAGTCATTGTTGAAGGTTTGGATTTAAACAATATCACTGCAGATCAGGAAATTTCGCTTATTAAGTATTTAATTGAGTCCGATGAAGTTAAAATTGAAGAAGCAGGCGGTCCTTTTATGGCAGCAACTTTAGATAGATTAATAGAGCTTTTAAAGGGCGATAAAAAAGTAGAAGCTATGGAACTTTTAACTGCTTTAAAGTCTAAACTTGAACAGTATGGTTATCCCTCAGTTTCCAAATACTATGGATATCCTCAAGTTGCACCTAAAGAAGCAAAGACTGATAAAGATATCGAAGAAGCAAAGAAAAAGAAAGAGGAGGAGGAAAAAAAGATGAAAGAAACATTTGACCAAATTGAAGAAATAAAAAAGTCTGTAGTTCAGGTTCAGGAAGATACAAAAAAAGCACATTGTTCAGCAGTTTTGATTGAATCTTTATCTAAATCTGATTTGCCGGAAGTGGTAAAAGATAAGATAAAAAAGAGATTTGAAGGCAGAGTGTTTGATGCAAATGAGGTTGAAGATTCAATTAAGGAAGAAAAAGAAGTTCTCGGCAAATTATCAGAAAGTGGAAAAATTAGAGGTTTGGGCCAGTCTAAGTTAGAAATTATTGCAGACGAATCAGATAAGATGCAGTTTGCAATGGATAGGATGATTGATGATGAAGCTGAAGTTCCTGAAAAATTTAAAGGAGTTGGTAAATTTACGAGTTTAAAAGAATCTTATAGGGCTTTTCATCCTGAGGATCCTTCAATTTCTGGTGGAATAGACAGGTCGAAACATTTTTCAAGGCTTCAGGAAGCGATAACTACATCAGATTTTACTTATGCTCTTGGAACCTCAATGACAAGAAAGTTAACTCGTATGTTTAAGAAGAGATCTTTTATTTTTGCACCGGTAGTAACCGAAGTTTCAATAGATAGCTTTAAGCAGCAAGAAAGGGTGAAATGGGGCGGATATAGTACCCTTCCAACCGTTACAGAAGATGCAGCTTATGCTGATCTTTACGAACCTAAAGATGAAGAAGCAACATATACAGCTGCAACAAAGGGTGGTTATGTATCAGTTTCCAGAAAAACAATTAAAAATGATGATCTGGGATTGGTAAAAACTATTCCTCAGAGAATAGCTACTGCGGCATTAAGGACAAGAGAAAGAGATATATCAAATTTGCTATTAGCAAATGGTACCTATACTCCGACAAACACAACCGTATTTTCAACAACTTTTGGTAACTATTCAACAGCAGCACTAGGATATGATTCGCTTGCAGATGCAAAGACAAGAATAGCGACTGCAAAGGAAAGAGGTTCAGCGCAGGAATCAGGTACAGCAACAGGGTCTTCAAGCACAACAATAGTAGATTCTGGCAAAAGTTGGTCAACCAATGCTTATCAGAATTATTATGTGCGCCTTGTTTCTGGTACCGGGGCTGGTCAGACTAGGTTGATATCTTCCAATAACGGTACAACCCTGACGGTTTCGACATGGACAGCAAATCCTTCAACTGATACAAAGTACGAAATATCCACAGCTCAGAATGATGATGAGATAATCGGATGGGAAGCTTCTTACATAATTTTTGGTGAAAAATTAAGAGGTAAGGTATTTTCATTACTTAATTCTGATAAGAATCCAGAAGATGCAACAAATTCATCTAATGAGCATTTTAAGACTTTAAAGCCGATTTATTGTCCGTTTATATCAGGGTCGACTTATCAATATTATTGGTTTGCAGCTATTGATAAAGCTGATGGTGATATAATTGAAATCGGTTATGTCGACGATCAGAGAGAACCTACACTTGTAATTCAGGATCAGCCAGCACTTGGTGAGGTGTTTACAAATGATAGGCTACGTTGGAAAGTAAGATTCGAATATGGACTTGCAATAGTTGAGAATAAAGGTATTGATGCCAACTTTGCAACATCTGTATAGTTTAAAGAATAGGACGGAAGAGTTGGCATCTGTTATAGGATGCCGCTCTTCCTTCAACTTGGGTAAGAGCAGGTTGGATTCCTGCTGGTAACTCCGTAAATTCGGAGTTATTCCTGACAAGGAGATAAATAAATATGGGTTTAACTAATTTTCCTAAAGGTGTTTCAAGTTTTGGGGTACCGGTAGTAGGGTCCCAGGGTTTAATGACTGGAGGCAATTCGTATTTTGTTGATCCAGTTAATGGTAGCGATTCTTATGATGGTAAAAGTCCGGCAAGAGCAAAAGCTACAATTACAGCTGGAGAGGATTTGTTGGCAGCAGGAAAGAACGAAGTTCTTTATTATTTAGCTTCAACATCTTCACCAACTGGACTTTCAGCAACTTTGACATGGGATAAAGATTATACCCACTTTGTAGGAGTTTGTGCGCCAACAATGATTGGCCAGAGGGCAAGACTCTTTCAGAAGTCAACAGCAACTGGAATTTCACCTTTGATTAATATAACTGCTACAGGTTGTTCATTCCGTAACCTTTATATTTTTCAAGGAGTAAATGATGCTACTTCTTTGATTAACGTCCAGGTAACCGGAGATAGAAACTATTTTGAAAACGTGCATTTTGCTGGTATAGGAAATGATGCGAACGATGCTGCTAATGCAAGATCTTTATTTTTAGATGGAGCTTCTGAAAATAGATTTGTTAATTGTGTGATAGGTTTGGATACGATTGATGCTGGTTCAGCTGAAAATGCTGAATTAGAATTCGATGGTGAAAGTTCAAGGAACGTTTTTGATTATTGTATAATTCAAAGACGGATTGAAAGTAATACAAATCATCCACTAGTTAAATTAACGGATGGTTATGGAGTAGGTTCATTCACTATTTTTAGAGATTGTTCGTTCATTTATACTTCAGTTAATGCTGCTTATACTGGAACAACGGTATTCAGTATTCCTGTAATAGCTTCACCTACAAGGAAGATAATTTTACAGAACTGCGTAGCAGTTTCTGGTAGTACTTCTGCTACAAATTGGGATTCGAATTCCAGGGGAATTCTGTATGCTAACATGGTAGCTCCAGCAGCAAGTGCTGGTGGTGGATTAGCAACTAATAAGTAAATAAACGGATTAAAGTGGGGGAGATAAACTCCCTCACTTTAATTTTAATTTGAGGTAAGAATATGAAAATTTACAAAACAAAAAGTTTAGAAGCTAAAGAGATTTTGGAAAAGAAAGGTATTTGTGCTACATCTATTGAAAATGAAGAATATGTTTTTGAGTTAGAAGAGGATTTCGATATTTCAATATTAGATAATAATATTGCAAAAGTAAAACCTGTTGTAGAACAACCAAAATCTAATAAAAAGGTTGATAAGAAGAAAAAAAAGTAATATATTTTTCTTAAAAATAATTTATCTGCTATAATTTAATATTATATCAGGAGGAATATATGTCAATCTTTGTTAATAACATAGTTTTATCGTCAGCTCAAAGATCTGCCGGGTCCGGTTATAGCAATTATATTAATGCTTCAAGTTATGAATATGCTATGATTGTTATCTATATCACGGCAAAATCAGGTTCACCTACTTTAGATGTTTCTTTACAATGTTCTCCAGTTGATCCAGGAGTTGACAATTATCAATGGAGGACGGTTTATCAAGAAACTCAAATAACTAATGCCGATATGGCTAGTTTACCTGCAATTTTTGGGGGTCATCGTCAAGCTGATTTTAGTGGTTGGTTGAGAATAGCTTATACTGTTGGAGGAAGTTCAACTCCTAAAGTAACATTTTCTGCTAATATAGAAACTAAGTAATGGAGGGAATATAATGAAAAAAATTCTTTTATTTGCTGTAATCTTGTTTAGTTTTAATTCTTTATTGTTTGCTTGGACAGATACTACTGGATCAACTGTTGCAGCTACTACCGGAGATTATGATCCTACAGATATAATCAATGCTACTTTTGATTCAGCAACCGATTCATTTAAAACTATAGCTGGTTGTTCGGGTGGTACTACCGTTTATATTAATACAAGTCAAGCTAATTTATTACAAAGACCTACAGTACATCATGATATTTCAACCTTTCCTTTACCAGATACTCAGATGACTTTAATACAGAATCCTACTGCTTATTTAACTGTTTCCCAAGTTGAATTATTGCAAAAACCAACTGTATATTTAACAAATAGTCAGCAAGAACTTTTGCAGAGGCCGACTTCACATCTTGATATTTCCGAATTTCCCCTACCAGATTCCCAAGTTATACTACTTCAGAAACCAACAACTTACTTAACAGTAAGTCAAGTTGAGCTTCTGCAAAGACCAACTGTACATAATGATATAAGCGATTTTCCTTTACCCGATGGTCAGATGACTTTGTTGCAAAAGCCTACTTCCTATTTAACAGAAAGTCAGGTTACATTACTCCAAAGACCAACTGCTCATATAGATAATTTTCCTACGGATTATCCTGATTCTACAGCACAATCAAGTCTCAGTACCATAGAAACTAATACTTCACTTTGTGCTAGACCTACGGTTCATATGGACAGTCCTCTAATTCTGTATTCTGGCCAAACAGTTTTAATTAGTTCCGGTACAGCTGGAAAACTTACAGGAGTTACTAGTGCAACCATAACAGTTAGTGATAAAGTTTCTGGATATTCTTTTCTCTATAAAAACAATGGGGACACTTCTACTTATTCACAAGTTAAACTTCCTTTGATAGGGGATCCAATTTATCTATCACATGGAGACAGTGTTGCAGATAAAATAGAGTATCCTGTAGCTGTAACTTTTCAATTATCAGAATTAGCTGTAACCTCAACAATGCAGTATGTTATACGAACTATAAAATAAAGAAAAGGTGATAAAATATGAAAAAGGTTATTTTAATTTTATTTTTTGTATTAAATATTTCTTATCTGTTTGCGGAAGCACCTTCAGGTTTAAATTCTATTCTTCGTGAGGATACTCAAGCCAGGGCCGACATAGCAGTTCATGAGGGCAGGCTTGATAACGTAGATATTTCCAGCCAAGTGTGGTCAAGTGAGTCTGCTTCAAGCAAGTCAAGGTTGACTAATCTGGAAACCACTTCTACAGCAATACACCTCGACTTGGAACAGTTAATCGGAACAGCTTCTGAGCACGAAACAAGATTAGATGATGCAGATATATCAAGTGTTACACAAAATACAAGGATAGGAAACCTTGAGTCTACTGTAGCAACAAGTACTATTGCTTTTAATATAATTTTTTCGTCTGTTGCTGAAGTTAATGATTTTATTGAGTTTATGTTTCCTTCAACTTTTACTTTAACTTCTTGTAGAGCTTATTCTTCTAGCATAGGAAAGCCTTCCGGTTCAAATCTAACATTTTTGGTTACAGATGAATCTAATAATTACATTTTAAATGGAAGTCCATCAATAGCCGATGGACAAGATAGAGGTGATGTTGTTGTTTCTACAACTACAATACCTATGAGCCAGCGGATAAGGATAAGCATAACTGCAGTTGGCAGTACCTATGCTGGATATAATGTAGGCCTATATTTTAAAGGTTGGAAAAATACTGCAGGAGGAAATTAGGTGAATTTAATTGATTATGTTATTTATGGCGCAAAATCCATTTTAAATAATTTAAAATCTTATGATGTAAGCAAATTATCGGAATTGCAAAGATCTGAAGTAGCGGCTTTAATACAGCCTATTTTACCTGGAGGTTATGTATTGCCAGATTTGAAATACAGGTTACCTACAGATGACCTAATCAAGAATTTATTTGCAGAATGGAGTAACTGGAGAAAACTTCAAAATACAAAATATAGCGAATTATTTGATTGTGATAACTTTGCTTTAGACTTTGCCGCCTATATTAGCAGAAAGCGGTTAGGTATTTGTGTTGGTTTTATACATTATACCAAACCAGATGGTACAAGTCATGCAGAAGGTTATTATATAAATAGCGAACGTAAACATCAATTAATAGAACCTCAATATTCGTACCCCGACATAAGGTATTTGGATAGTACAAAAAAAGTTAGAGTAATTTATTTACAAGGATATAAATGAGAAACGAAATAATATTTTTTTTTATAATTATATTAATAATATCTTTAAACTCTTGTAAGGAACCATTAGGGAAAATGGATTTAACTAATGCGGGGGTTGAAGATATTATAGGAATTAATTTATCTAGTTCAAATCCCAATATAGATATAAATTTTACAGGAGTTAATTTATCGAGCCATGCTGTTCATGGAACTATAAATATCAAAGCTCTTGAAAAGTATAATTCACCTTTCCTGACTATAGAAAAGCAAGAGTTAGTTTTATATAAGTCAATTCCAGGCAATGTAAGAATAGAAAAATCTTTTAAAAAATATATTGATAATAAATTAGTTGTAGATGATACCGAGATAATCCAACCGGTTAAAAATATGGAATCAACTCAAATTAGCAATTTACCTTCTTGGTTATCAGCTTTTATATTAAGTTTAGGGGCAATTTATTTGATATTTAAAAAACTAAAAAGTATTTTTTTTAAAGGAAAAGAGTTATAAAACAATAGAATGAAAAAATATTTATTTTTATTCATATTATTATTTACATCAAAATTATGCTCGCAAGGAAAACCACCTATACTTCCTTCAACAGCACCTTTCAATCCTATTGTATCTACGAAAGCTATAAGTTGCGGATATTTGGTTTATTTATCAAGCCTTACATCTACCAACAAATTATTATTTAAAGACACAATTATACCTGCAACCATAACTAATAAACAACCATCGGGAAGGTTCACTCAATTATATAATTCGACTTCTGCAGTTGCTATTGTAAATAGCTGGAGAACAGGAGACTTAAAATTTGACGGTTCGACTACAAGGATGATTGTTATGTTTGATTCTGATTATGATTATTTAATAAGCACTTTATCATCTTCAAAGATTAGAAAGTTATACACTTTATACGAAAAAGTTTACCATGATATGCAAACAGGGCAGACCTATATAAAAGATGTAGATATAATATGGCATGAGTATTATAAACCAGATATTAAAAATAAAGATTGGAATTTATATAAGGTAAATACGAGCACACCATGAAAAAATTATTGTTTATATTATTGTTTATACCAACAACATTATATGCACAAGTTGCGTGCAATGACCCTGGTTTAATAAGAAAGTGGAGTTTTGATGAAGGTTCTGGCACAAATACTTTTGATTGCGTAAGTTATGATACAGTAACATTAACAGGGGTAAATTGGGTTACAGGTAAGTGGGGCAATGGTATAAAATCATTTGAAGGTATAACCACTAATTGTGTAACTTCATCAAATACATTCAATTTACATGGTGTTAGCACTTTTACTTTTTCTTTTTGGGTAAAATTTACTTCAGCACCGCCAGCTGATACATACTTTTTTCAATGCGGCCCAGGATATACACACTTCTTGCAATATGAAGTACCAGATAAAAAGTTAAGAATGCAGTTAGCAAATGAAATCGGTGGTAACCTTGTTTTATATCACTACGGAACTGTTTTAAGTTCGAATGTATGGTATAACTTTGTGACAACATACAGTAGAGGGAATAATATTAAACAATACATAAATGCTGTAATGGTTGCAAGTAAGACGGTAACTAATAATTCAGTAAGAATTGATGAGGAACAATCTCATTTGTTTACAAATAGGTCGGGGGTTCAAGCGGCGAATGCTATATATGACGACTGGGCAGTATGGAATTATGCGAAGACCGATAGTGAAGTAGAAACGTTATATGATGCTTCAAAGCTTAGTGTATTCTCTGTATCAGTTTTTAGTTCAGATACTGTAAGAGTATACTTTACAGATACACCTCTTGGCTCGGCTGTAACTAATTATATAATATCTCCACCGTTACAGAATGGTTCAAGAAACCCATCATCAGTTACAGTTCGAGCAACAGATAAAGCGGTTGAATTAAAATTCAGCACAGCAACATTACGAGATGTAACATATACTGTATTCGCATGGGATATAACAAGTACAAGTGGTAAAATAATGACTAAAGATAATTATTCAACATTCAGAGGGGTTGACCCCACTCCATTATTTTATGATGATTTTAACAGACCACCTACAGCCACTTTAAAAGGAAATACTCCCGCCGGTAAATGGGATAGTGCATCGCTTGAAACAGGGGTTACAATATATAATGATATAACAATAAAACGAAACGGTGCATGTTCTCTTAGAGGTGTTGATACAACTGCAAGTGATGACCTTGCTATTCTATACGGAGATTTTACTCCAACAGCAACTGTTTATTTTAGAATGTCAGTTTATATTGGTTCAAGTTTGTGGGATCAATTACATAGTGAATTAGATACCAGCTATTTTAACTTTGGTGATGCTGATGGTCCGACATATTATTTCTATACACAAGTATCGTCAGAAACATGGGTTGGTGGGGATGTTAATTCTCGACCAACGACTGTATTTAGAGGATGGGATGGTGGTGCTTTTACGTATCTTGCTTCGGATATAAAACACAATCCCAATACATGGTTTACAGCAGTAGGGAAACTTAATTATCCGATTTCATCTACAGATTGCGATTATTGGATAGATGGAACTTCTATATCTATGGGAGATTTTGATAGTCTTGATTGTAGTGCAATGACAACAGGGTGGGGGAAAACAGATATAGGGGTTCATGGGGCTGGAGTGGTAGGAATGATATTTGATGATTATTATATGGACGATATAATAATATCTTCATATCCATTAAGTTATACACTTGACCAGAGTTCGCCAAATGCTGTTAGTGGAAAACAGGCAGTAACAGGTTCATCAGCGGGAAATATAAATTTATCATGGACAGCCTCTGGTGATGACGATGGTTCTGGTAACATAACAAACGGATGGTATAGAATAAAATGGACAACATGGACGTCGTATAATGTAGAATGGAGTACAGGTGTATGGAACGATTATCAGAATATGTATTGGGTGGAATATAGCACAAGTGTTGTTGCTTCACAAAGTCAAAAGCGTATAGTTACAGGGTTAAGTAATTCAACAACGTATTACTTTAATGTATGGCTTGCAGATGAACAAGGACTTTGGAGCGAAGCTTCAGGTATTTTTTCAGGACAAACAACAACCGGTGCAGTTACAAAAAAACGAAAGGCACTTATGGTAACTTTCTAAAATGGAAATTAATTTTATGGAAATACTGAAAGTAGTTGGTTATTCTGGTGGATCTGTTGGTTTATTTTCGCTCTTTGGTTTATATTTGATATATAAAAGTTATTGTATGTTAAGTCAACAGCAGAAAGTAATATGGGGTAGAATAGATGAGATAAAAATAGTTATAGAGGAAATAAAACGAGAGGAAGTTAGATTTCAGGAAAAGTTTAAAAATGTAGAATCGAATACCAAGGATTTAGCTACAAGTATCAGGGATATTAGGGAATCTTTAATGGAAATAAAAAATAATTATAAGAGGAAATAAGGAGGGACGAATGAAATTCTTTAAAATCTATTTTTTAGTTTCAATTATTATGTTTATTTCATTAGTTTGTTTTGCTTTAGTTCAGGAACGCAAAAGATCAAGTATGGATTACAAGTTTGAACTTCCAGCTGGTTCAAGAATAGTTGTAGTTAAGCCAGGAGCTTCTTGTTATTTTAAAATAACCCCTGCTGATCTCAAAGATTTTGATTTCAAAGTACCCGAATCTAAAGTTTTAAGCGGAGTTTTAATTCTTAAAAGTGTGGAGTAACAATGTCAGTACTTTCAGATTATAATGCTGCTGTTGATAGAATACTTCAGGATACTGATGCAGTTCTTACTTCTGGAAATATAGATTCTATTATTCAGAGTGAAGCTACACAAATGTACTCGAAGAACAAACCTTTTAAAGATGTTGTTGATATTTCTGCTAATGGGGATTATGATTATGCTATTAATGCTACCAATTTCCCTTATTGGTCTGATGGATTTTCTGAAATATTAAAAGTTGAATATCCAGCAGGAGAGTATCAGGTACCGAATGAAATTCCGTTTGAAGAGTGGACTATTTATGAAACTGCATCTGCTAAATATTTAAGGTTTCTTGATATTTCGCCTACTTCGGGGTATACTATAAGAGTACTATATACCGGCCCGCATTCGATTACTACTCAAACTTCGACGGTTTATAGCAACGATTTTGGAGCTTTTTGTATTTTAGCTGCATCTTTTTGCGGTGCGGCTATTGCAAATCGTTATGCTGAATTAAAAGATTCAACTATCGGGGCCGATGCAGTAGCTTATCGTGATAAGTCCGATATATGGGCTTCAAGAGCTAAAGATTTACTCAAAAGATATATGGATTTTATGTTTCCAGAAATTTCAGCAGCTTCAGCTATGAAGGAATTTGATCTTGCTTATAATGAACTGGGTTTGTCAAGGTTGACACATCCTGACTGGACAAGATAAATGGAATATACAGCGGAAATTAAAATTGAAGGTTTAATGCTTAAGGATCCTGACAAGGCTTTATCAATCTTTGAAGAAGAGCTTGGAAAGGCTTTTCAAGAGGCAACAAGTTTTATTCTTGCGTTGGTTAAAAGAGGTACTCCGGTACATTCCGGAAATCTTGCTAATTCCATTGATACAGAAATTCGTGGCAGTGGTTTAAATTTGCATGGTATTGTTGGAACTGCGTTACCTTACTCCAGTTTTATAGAAACAGGCAGACCTCCTCACATACCCAATTATGCAAATTTAGCAGATTGGGTTAGATTAAAACTTGGTTTGCAAGGTAAAGAATTATATGCTGTATTACAAGTAATAGCTAGAAAGATATCCAGAGTAGGTGTTGAACCGCACTGGATGTTCAAAAGAGCTTTTAATTTATCTCAGGAAGGAGTACAAAAAATTTTAGATAAAACAGCGGAAAGAATTATTAAAAGGTGGAATGAATGAGTTATTCTACAGTTAGAGATAAAATTGAGGCTATTCTTAATACTGCCACAGGAATAGGAAAAGTTTATGACTATGATAGATTGGAGAGGTCAGAATCTGGTTTTAAAACCGCATTTACTTCTGGTAGTAAAATTAATGCTTGGACTATTAGTCGTTTTTCAGTAGCTGAAATTCAGGAAGCAAGTTTAAGAACCAATGCAAATACAGTTTGGATAATTCGTGGTTATTATTCTTTAGATGCAGCGGGTGCATCTGAACATAATTTTCAGGAACTAATTGAAAGTATTAGAAGTAAATTTAGGGAAAAACCAACTTTGGATGGTTTGGTTTTAACCACTTCATTCATTCAGGTCAATATAATAGAACCAAGAATGTTTGGCGCAGTCTTATGTCATTATACAGAATTAAGATTGGAGACAACAGAGGAAATATCTTATGTGGAGGCTTAAAGACATGATGAGAATAACTTGGAATGGAGAAGAAGAAAAGGAAATTGTAGGTTTGGGTATTTTTAAAAAGGGAAGAGAGGTTCAAGTTAATGATGAATTAGCTGAACTTCTGATACTACAGGGATTGGCAAAACCTGCTGTAATATCAGAATCTGATAAATCTCAACCAAAAGAAGAAAAAGTTAAAAAAAATAGGAGGGAAAAATAATGGGCGGAACTACAGGAAAATTAACACATTTAGGTTTTGGAAAGGAAACTGTTTATGGAACAGGTGTTGGGGCTACAGCTTATTTACCGTATACCTCAGAGACATTAACTCATGCAATTGAAGATTTAATTCCTGCTTCTTTATTAGCAAGAAGGTTTGAATCTAATAATATTGAAGGTTTAAATACTGTAACAGGTGATACAGTACATGAAGTTCATCCGGCTGGCCTTGGTTATATTCTTAGATCCGCTTTTGGTTCTCCAGAAACTACAGATAACACTGGATCCTATACTCATGTATACACGGCTTTGGCTACAAGGGCTAGAGATACTGGAACTGCAACTGCGGGAACAAGTGGATCCCAAATAATTGATTCAACTAAATCTTGGAGTGTTGATCAGCATAATGGTCGTTGGGTTCACGTAAAAACTGGAACTGGAGCCGGGGCTTATGGCTATATTACTGATACAGTTGCGACGACTATTACTGTTACCACTTCTCCTGCCGCTGTTTCTACTGATACGTATGAAATATTAGATGGCCCCGAGAATTCAGTTCTTCCTTCTTACAGTATTGAGTCTCATAAGGATTTAACTGGTACAACACCTGCATTTCGTTATTCGGGTTGTGTTATAAATAACTTAGCATTTAATATTGCTACAGGAGCTAAGATTTTATCTGCAACAGCAAGTTGGTTAGGTAAAACTACCACAAATATTACTGAGACCACCCCAAATTTACCCGTAACTAGCCCTTTTACTTGGGATAATTTAACACTTGGTGTAGGTCTTGCAACTTCAGGAACTGCCACTGGAGGTTCAGCTACAACTCTTGTGCATACCGCAGCTGCCTGGACAGTGAACGCTTACTCCGGATATCTTGTATATATTACAGGGGGTACAGGACCGAATCAGATAAGGAAGATTTCCTCAAATACCGCAGATACTTTAACTATAAGTCCTAACTGGACTGTCAATGTTGCTACTGGTTCGACTTATAAAATATTTATTGCAGATAGTCTTTCAACTGACTTAAATTTTTCATTCTCAAATGGTTTAGTTCCTACACCGACCCTTAATACAACAAATACGATTTATAGAATAGAGAGTGATGCTTATAGAACCGGAGCTATTTCTCGGACCATTATTCCGGAGCAAATTACCGATTTTTCTACTTATTTCCAAGGTTGGACTACCAGAGAATGGCTGCTATGGTTCCACGGTGCAGCTATAACCGGAGCTCATTATTACGATTTAGCGGTTTATTTACCAAGAGTTTTATTTTTAACATATCCAATTAATGTTGGAGGACCTGGTCCTTTAAGAGTAGCAACTGGCATGAAGGTAGAATATGATTCTACTTTAGCTAGTATGGCAAAGATAACTTTGCAGAATAATACAAGCACTTACGCTTAATATTTTCTTCGAAATAAGGGAGCGATGTTAAGAAGCCGTTTCGGGAGAATAGATTTTTGAAGTCTATTCTCCCTATTTTGTTTTTAGGAGATAATATGGGATATAAAGATGATTTTTTAGAAGCAATAACAAAAGAAGAGAAAATCGTTTATTTCGAAGTGGATAAAGGTGATAACAAAAAACCGAAAATTAAATTTAAGATTAGGCCGTTGATACCCAGAGATTTATTTAGTGATGATTTAATAAAATCTGTTATGCTAGAAATATCAAAAGGACAAAGTGTAGAGGAATCAGCAAGAATAGCAGGTGAAAATGTTCGCCAGCAACTTCTATCTGGTGGCAATGATTCTTTATGTGAGTTATTACTAACTAAAGGGGTTACTTACCCTAAGTTAATAAATAGCAAAGAAAATATTAAAGATGATGAACTACCTTTTAGTTATCTATCATTGGACATGAAAATTTTTCTTTTAACTGAAATAGCGAAAATATCTCCTTTATTTAAAGGAAAATAACTATGGCAAACATACTTGAGATAATTTTAAGAGCAACCGGCGGAGATCAAGTAAGCCGGGAAACTGCTAAGGTCAAAAATTCCACAGAAGAACTTACTACAATTTTTAAACATTTAGGCCAGGTTTTAACTGTGGGTGCTTTGGTAAAGGGTTTTCAGACTCTTATCAAGGCCTATATGGATCAAGAATTAGCTGTAACTCGATTAAATGGTGCTTTGAGATCCCAAGGTAAATTTTCTGAAGAAATTTCAGCTTCTTTTATTAAACAAGCCTCAAATTTGCAGGAGCTAACAACCTTTGCCGATGAAGCAATACTATCGGGTCAAGCTTTTGCTTTGGCTATGGGATTGGAGGCTGATGCTGTCAAGAAGGTTACTCCTTTAGTTTTAGACTTCGCTTCTGCCATGAATATAGACTTGCAAACAGCTTTTCGTATAGTCGGTCAATCTGCATCCGGAGAAACCAGTCTTTTGAGAAGATATGGGTTAATAGTCGATGAGTCCAAACTTAAAAGTGATGGTTTTAATGCAGTTTTGGAAGTTATGCAAACAAATTTTGGAGGATTAGCAGAAGAAATAGCAAGGTCGGGAGTAGGACCTGTTAAACAGTTTCAAAATACAATTAGTGATTTAAGTGAAACTCTAGGTGAAAATTTACTACCTGCCTTAATAACAATAATTACTTTATTAAAAGAATGGTTACCAACTTTAAGTAGAGTGGCTATAGGTATATCAGGAGTTGTTGCAGAAACAACTAATGGTATAGTTGAACTTATTAGAATTATTCCAGCAGCCTTAACTTCAAATTACAAAGAAATAATAAAAATAATGTCCGAACATGGTAAAAAATCTACTGATACATGGAGTTTAATGGCTGAATCTATTTTAAAAATAGAAGAAATGGCAGCGAAAGACAGAACTAAAGTTACAGAAAAAGAGGAAAAAGATAAATTAAAAGTTAGAGTTAAAAATTCTAAAGAATGGCAAAAACGAATTGAAGAAACGCAAGAAGCTGAAGTTGAAGCTCGAGAAAAATCTATTAAGGAAGATGCTAAACAATTAATAGATGTTTATAATTTTAGAAGACAATTACGTGAATTAGATTTATATGAAGTTATATCAGCTCTTGAAAAGGAAAGTTTGCAGGCTGGCACAACCGCAGAAAAAAGAAAAATTATTGATATTGCATTAATGACTTTTAGAAGTGAATTAAGGTTACAGGAAGTTGTTGAAGTTGCGCAAATGGAAGAGGAAATATCAGGTATCTTTGCAAGAGGTGCCGGAAATTGGGCATCTACATGGGAAGCTTTTGGAAATTTTGTACGTGAACGAGTCCTTAAAATTTTAGCAGATGAAATTGTAAGAGTAACAGGTATAGCAGAAGCTTTGACAATAGTTCTAAAAGGCATAACAGGAATCCTCGGTGGTGGATTTGGTGTACTCGGGCGGTTACTGGGCTTTCAACATGGTGGCATGGTTCCCGGGCCCTTAGGACAACCAACATTGGCGATGGTACATGGAGGAGAACAGGTATTAACTCAACGACAACAAGCATCCCGAGGGGGCTTGATATCGGGTCGTGGTACTCCGAATATTACAATTCAAATTAATGGCAATTTTGTTGAAGCAGATGATACCAAATGGGATAGGCTTATCCGAAGACGATTAAAACCTGCTTTACAACGTGAGCTTAGGAGAACAGGTGAATCTTTCATTGGGAGAACTTAATGGCAAATGAAGTCCTAAAAAATGATACCAGTATAAGTCTAAGTTGGAATCCGGTTACAGGTGCTACAAATTATTATATTGAAGTTTCCAAGAATTATTTAGATTTTAGGGCGACAGTTGAATATTCTACTTTCACCGCTTCAACTAATCCAAGTTATACTGCTGTTGGTGATGGTAAACGTTATTGGAGATGGAAACCTTATGTTTCCGGTTCCTGGCAACCTTACCGTGAAGTATCCTCTTTTACAATAAATACTTCTTTAGCAGGTGATATTTCAGCTACTTCTTGGATGCTTATTAATAAAACATCTATAAGTGATTACTATATATTGGAACTACAACCAATGTCATATCGAATAGAACCTGTTCATGAATGGGAAGCATTTCGTCGTAATCGTAAAGGTAAATTTATTTCTGAACAATACATTACTAATGATAATATAACTTTAGATTTAAGCCGGTCCTATCTTGGCAATAATCAAAAAGCAGAAATAATGAGATTTTATAATAGTCATATATCTTTTTACTTGGCAACAAGGATTAATAACCAACTCTTAAATGACTATGTATATCTAATCTGGGAAGTTATGTTTTCCGAAATTCCACAATTTGATACTCCCGGTGATAATTTATTAGTTTTTACGGAGGTTTAAAAATGCCAGAAATTTTATTAGATCCGAATTCAGCTTTTGTACCTCTTACTGGTCCAGCTACTATAACATCAGTTTCAGGGACTCCATCTTACAAAAGGATTGACTTTAATGATACATTCACCCAAAATGCAGACTGGATTTTTAAACACGATCAGTATTATGATTCAGGAAATATGTATTTAGATATTTATTGGATGGCTGCTAGTGCCACTTCAGGTTCTGTAGTATGGGGGACTCTTATTCGAGGGGTATCGGTTGCAGATGGATTTGCTGGAGGTCCTTCTTTATCTTGGTCAATTACTTCTGCTACAGATACAACAGCTGCAGGAAATTTGAATAAAGCTACAATTACTATAACTTCACCGGGTTTATCTCCTGCACAAATAATACAACTTTGGTTGCGAAGAGTTCCTGGGGATGCTGGTGATAATATGACAGGTGATGCACATTTTCTTTTTGCATCATTAAGATATACAGTTTCGGGATAAATTTATGCAAGTTTTAAATGATTATTGGCGAGATTTTTCTGATCAGGAAATTGGATCTAAACCTCTGGATAAAATAGAAATAGAAGTAAGTTCCGGAGTTTGGACAGATTTTACCGATTATTATTTAGGTGGAGGCACTTTTGATCAGGAAAAGGAAAGAGAAGCAGATAAAATAACTGCTTCGGATACAAGGTATTCATTTGAAAATTCAGATGGAACATTTGATAATATAATTCAAAATAATTTATATATTGGCAAGAAAATAAAGTTTTTAATAGGATTCCATTCTATTGGCTATAAAACTCAATCTATTATGTTTATTAAAGATGTAGAATTGGATTTTGAAGACCAAATATGTTACATTCACGCACAAGATATTTTACAAAGATTAATTGATGAAGATATTAACGCTTTTCCTAATAGTCTTGTACCGGTTGCAGGTTCAAATACAGGCAATGGCGTTTGCTCCGAAGTAGCAACTTATCCTTCAAATGTTAAAGCTGAAAATTGGACATTAACTTGTAACTTGGGCGGTGGCGATGGCGTGGCAACTTTTACAGTAACAGGTTCGGTTTCTGGCCTGGTAGGTACCGCCACCAGCGGAACCGAATTTATACATTCTGCAAGAGGTATCAGATTTACCTTAACAGTTGGTATCGTTAACTGGTTAGTAGGTGATAGTTTTACTTTTTCTACTATTAATTATCCTAAATGGACATTAACTAATCCAGTTAAAATAATCTGGTCTATTTTGACTGGCAAAAATTGGGATACAGGTGCTATAGAAAATTTTAGTAGTAGTGTATTTGCTTTTGATTCCACTCAAACCGATAGCAATACGGATATTAATTATTCTTCATTTTCTACAGCATTATCTGCAGTATCAGATAATTTATCGGGGTATGTCCCTTACGATAAAAATGCAGCTGAGTGCTTAGAGGAAATTATACTGCACTTTTTGGGTACAATAACAACTGATACATCAGGTAGGATATCGTTATTTGCTTATCGACCGACCTTTGGAAATTCTTTAATTGTTCAGGAATTCTCTGATGACAAGAAGGTTTTTTCTCTAAATGGTACAAGAGCTACTTCAAATATGATAAATTCGGTTACAGTAAAATGTAAAAAAAGCGATGCTACTGCATGGTCTAATGCTAGTGAACAGACTAACGATCTTTATTCAGCAAGCAATTCGACTTCTATATCAATTTACGGAATACGCAATCCTTTTATATTTGAAGATTTATATTGGTATTCCGCAAATCATTCAGCGCAAAGAAATTTTGCTGATAAAATCATAGATAAATATGGCGCTCCGCCATTAGAATTGGAATTTGAAACAGGATTGGATGGCATAAGAACTGATCTTGGTAAAATAATAAGTTTTACAGATACTAGATCATCTTTTACTAAAAAACTTTTAGAAGTTATTTCCATATCCAAAGATTTTGAGGCTACACCTAAACAAATTACTCTGTCAGTATCTAATACCGGGACCATAGGATTAAACTGGTCATTTCTTGGTTCTTCGGTAGGTCAAGGTGATGGTTTGTCACCGCAGAATGCTAGTTGGGATTCGGCTAGCGCTTCGGATAAACAGTTTTGTTATTTATCTCAAACTGGGGCAACTTCCGATCCTCGATATTATCTTTTTTAAATAAAGGAGAAATAAATGAAACGGACTATAGCAGAAGATTTCCCAAATTTAAGTAAAACTTTAAAAACAAAATTAGAGATAATTTATTATTGTTATAAAGAATTAAAGTTTTTAAAAAAGGAAATTGAATCGCCGGATTGTCCATTTGGAGAACAAAATATAAATTTGGATAAATGTTTGCATTGTAGATGGTTTGGAGAAGATATAATAAAATAAATTGAGGTAAACTAAAATGGCATATACAGATTTAACTTCAACTTTTGTTTACAAAGGGTTACTTACTTGGCAACAGATGGATGCTCTTGCAGAAAATGATGCTATGTTTATCAGAAATAATATTTCTGGTCAGACTATCACATCGAGTGCTGCTGCAGATCTTCTCACTTTGGATATGAACCATAATGCTAATGCATTAAGTATAGATTGTGAGTCTACTACTTCTTCTGCAATATCTATAACTGCAAAGTATGGTATGACAGTTTCTTCGGATATTTCTAATGGTAGAGGTTTAATTGTTTCCAGAAATTTAGCTGAAGCTGGTGCTAATCCCTTGGTTACTTTTCAGGAAAGTAATGCTGCGAGTACTTATAGTGTATTAACTATATCAAATCAAGGTAGTGGAAAACATATTGGATATACACCTTCGGTTACAAGATATCGGTCGATTGCCCCACCAACTTTTGTGCCACTTAATGACTCGCAAGATTATAATATAGCTTGGTCCGATGTTAAAAGAGGATCCCCAGCGGGCTCTTTATTTGTTTCGGCTCCGATTAATGATTTACCTCATGGTGCAACTATTACTTCTGTTAAAGCATGGTGGTACAGAGATGATGCAGCTGCGGCAGGTGCAATATCTCTTATGAGACAAACTCTGTCAACCGGAGCAATTTCTACTATGGCCACTATGAATTCTAATGCAACTACCGGTATTCATTCGGTGGAAGATACAACAATAACCAATCCCGGAATAGACAATTCAGGATACATATATGCTTTAGATTGTACTATCACCCCTAACGATAATGCTAACGATGTTTATCTTTTAGGAGTAGTAATAACTTTTACTATAGATAGCCCGGAACCTTAATTTCCGGTCTTGAAGGAGGTATTATGGGTTTAAGTGCGAGTATCATTCCATCTAAGGAAGTTATTAATGAGATAATCAATTTAAAATTAGAAGAAAAGGAAAAATTAACTTTGAAAAGGAATCAATCAATTTTAGAAGAAGGTTCCAAAAAAGTTGAAATTGAGGTACCTGAAGGTAAAACTCTTTTTTTAAGAATTGATATTACTGGAACTTTTTTACCAAAGGAGAAATAAATGTTTAAAGATTTTAAAGTTATTTTAGACCCTGGTCATGGCGGTTCAGATTGGGGTTTAAAAACAGGTGAAAAGTATAATCAAGGATATATGGGTTTGCTTGAAAAGGATATTAATTTGGAAGTAGCTAATAGAGTTGCTTGGTTTTGTGCCAATCATGGAATTGGTTACATACTTACTAGGTATGGGGATCGTTTTATTGGGTTGCCTGATAGAATTCGGGTATCCAATAATAGTAAAGCTAAATTATTTATTTCTATACATTGTAATTATGCCTTAAATGAAAAGGTAAGGGGGGTGGAAACATGGTATTTTAAAAACTCTAATACAGGTAAAAATTTGGCTAAAAAATTACAAGAAAAACTTCTTTCATTAAAATATACAATTGATAGAAAGATTCAAGCAGGTTCTTTTTTTGTTCTTAGAAATAGCATCATGCCAGCAGTTTTAGTTGAATTAGGATTTTTGCAGAATAAGGATGACGCTTTATTTTTAGCTGATGAAAATAATCAGAATAGAGTCGCATATTTAGTTTTTGAATTCATAAAGGAGAATATATGAGCATAAAGGAAAAAATTAAAAAGTTTTTACTAATTTTAAAAATTTTAAAGGAGGTGAAAAAAATGAAAGAAGGTAAAAACACTTCTGAATTCTTGGTTTTAATCGTAAGTGTAATCGTGCAAATTGTAGGAGGGATTGCGGATAAGATACCCGCATCTACCGCAGCTCTTGCTGTAACTATTTTATGTGGTATTTACATTGCTGGCAGAAGTATAGTTAAGTTTACTCCTACGAAACTTGATGATCAGATAATAGATAAGATCGGTGAAGCCATCGAAAAACTAGATGGAACAAAACCAGCTTAGGATTCTAATTTTATCATCATAAAAAAAATAGTTAGCCATGCTAATATTAGCTGATATTAGTTTTGTCTACTATTTTTTTTTACCTATTGACAAAACCTGGAAATAGAAGTATAATACTAGTGAAGGGGTAAAATAAAATGGGTATGAATAAAATGTTGATTAACTTGAAGCAGGGAAATCGGAATCATAATAATTCTATCCCTGCTATTTTTGTCTACAACTGGGAGAGATTGGCGAGAACCATTGCAATGGTTTACCCCCCGAGCCGTTAAACGAGCCGGGCTTGCCACTCTCCCTTGTTTTTTAGGTAAATAAAAGGGGGAATAAAAAAATGAAATGCAATATGACAAACAAAGTGGACATGAAAGCGAAAAAAAACACGAAGTCTGTAATGAAACTGTACAAGTTAACAGACGAAAAGAACCAAACTTGGGATAAGTGTCAATGGGGAAAGAATGTAACCCATAAAGCGAGCGGGAAAGGGGGATTGTGTTCAGAAGGCTGGATACATGCCTACGAGCACCCGTTACTTGCCGTCCTACATAATCCCATACATGGGAATTATGACCCTGAAACTATGCATCTGTGGGAGTGCAAGACAACGGATAAAAACCCTAAACGTGATGGGCAATTAAAACTTGGGGTTCGGAATTTGACAACAAAAAAACAGATACCGTTACCTGCTATAAATATAACCCAGAGAATTGCGTACGGGATTTTGTGTGCTAAAAAGGTATATCATGAAAAATCATGGAATAAGTGGGCTGATAACTGGTTGTCAGGCAAGGATAGGGCAGAGGCGAGTGCGGCGGCGTGGGCGGCGGCGAGGGCGGCGGCGAGATGGCGGCAACGAGTGTAGCGAGTGCGGAGATGGCGTCGGATAGAGGAATAAACCTGATAGAGATAGCAGAAAAAGCGATGCATTATTCTTAAGGAACTTTTTTATTTTTTATACTGGTAAGATAAAATAAAAAGAAAAAGGAGAACAAAAAAATGAAACTGTATAAATTAACTGACGCTAAAAACCAAACAAAAAATAACTGTCAATGGGGAAAGAATGTAACCCATAAAGCGAGCGGGGAGGGGGAATTGTGTTCAGAAGGTTGGATACATGCCTACGAGCATCCATTGTTAGCAGTTTTACATAATCCCATACATGGAAATTATGACCCTAAAACTATGCATTTGTGGGAATGCAAGACAACGGATAAAAA
>Ga0315289_10001137_pt1 | contig 41529 bp, 28 predicted proteins | sample YL17G11_40_MG_FD_203452 | JGI IMG/M metagenome (GOLD analysis project Ga0315289, IMG submission 203452) | Sediment microbial communities from Yellowstone Lake, YNP, Wyoming, USA - YL17G11_40 | ecosystem: Environmental > Aquatic > Freshwater > Lake > Sediment | place: USA: Wyoming | collected... | reverse complement strand
GAGCAAAAGAAGCTGCCGGGTGATACTGCGGCAGACCCGTCCGAACGAGAACTTCACCGGCATCAGGTTCGCCAACTCAAAGTCAGGGCAGGGCGCAGGCGGCAAAGCGTCGCCGACGACCTCGATCCGCTCCGGGTCCGAGCAACCGAAGCCGATCTGCCGGGCGGCCTGGAGGATGGGCAGCCGGCCGGGTTCGAGGCCGATGAGCCGGCAGCAGATCACCTCGCACGCGATGGGGTCGATGCCTCCGATGAGCCAGCCCAACGCTTTGCTCTTGCCGCGGATCGGTCCCTGCCCGTGCATGGCCACGATCCCGTCGATGATCGTCACGGCGGGCTTCAGATACTGGCAGACGCCGACGAGCAGCCCGGCAAATTCGCTGGCCGTGTTGCCCATGCGAAAGTGCCAGAGGGCCTTGCGCTTGCCGCTGACGCAGCCGAACATATTCTTGACCGCGAAGCTCGCGACCATCTGCTGATGCGTCTTGAATTTCGGCAGGTTGACGATCACGTCGGCATCGAGCGCCGCGGCGCTGATCCCCACCTTCGGCCCGCCGGGAGCGAGCCGGCAGTTTCTCGGGGCGTTCAGTTGCCGGATCGGGACCCCCAGCCGGCGCAGCGGCTCGTTCAATCCCAGGACGCGGGCGCAGATGGCCACATTGGCCCAGGCGGGCGAATCCGCCACGAAGGGCTTGGCGCCGTAGTCCTTCAGCAGCCGGGCGGTTTCGAGGATCACGGCCGGATGGGTCTGGGCGGCACTATGGCGATGTGAGCGCGGGGCGATAAAGTTGGGCTTGAGCAGGACCGTGTCGCCTCGTTGGATGAAGGTCTCCACGCCGCCCAGCAACTCCCACTGCCGGCGCACTGCCTCGCCGATCCGAGCCGGCTCGTAGTCCTCACATCGCACGAGAGCGACTTTAACGCGTGATATAGACCCATCCACGGGGAAACATCCGATTGACGATTTACCATTTACGACTCGGGATCTGGGGCCCTGCCTCCAAATCATAAATCATCAATCATAAATCGTAAATCCCGAATCCTATCCGCCGCTGACTTGCGTGCACACCAGGACGTAGACGCGGACGGCGGGTCTTCGTTGCGGCGGCTTGGGCTTGTTCACGTTGAAGAAGAGGGCGTCGGCCGGCTCGTTGAAGAACAGGCCGCCCAGCGTGGTCCGCTCGCCGGTGCAGGTCTCCGGGCCCAGGACGAGCAGATCGCCCGGCCCCATCTGGCAGGCGAACGCCGCCGAGTCGAAATAGAATTCGCGCCGCAGCGTCTGGGTCTGCAGTTCGGGGATGGCCCCGCTGGTCGGGAGGGTGTACGCCGGAAAGCCGACGATCTTGCGGACGCCGCGGGTCCAGGGGATCGGCTGGGCCACCAGGCGCAGCGCCAGGACGCCCGGCCCCACGTGGGCCGTCTGCTTCGAGAGGTCGTGGGCGACAAAAGTGATGGGCCGCGCGACGGGCAGCTCCGCGACGGGCAGGTCGGTCTTGTCGTTGTCGGCGATGGTCAGTGTCACGGTCGTCACCGGCTGTGCGTCCGCTTCCGCGAGCAGGTTTCGAATTCTGGGCCACATCTCGGTCTTGCCGTAGAGGAGGCGGAACGAGTTTTCCGAGAAGGCGTTGTAGCTCATCAGGCGGATGGGCGTTGCCGACAGGATCTGCCAGACGGCCTTGAGCTGCTCGACATTATCGGCCGGCATCTCCAGGACATGGACATCGAGGGAGACAGCCACCAGATACTGGGGCGTCGCGGCCCGGTCTCGCGGCGGGGGGGCAATCTCCCCGATCTTCTCGCCTTGCCAGATCAGGCTCGACCGCTTGGAGTCGGTCGGGCAGCCGGTTACGCCGAGAACCAGACCAAGGACAGAGGCCACAACCAAGGAGAAACGAACCATAATTATAGAATAACGTTCCCACGGCCCCTTGTCAACGCCAGGCAGGGACGCGACCACTCGTGTGGGAGGGGCAAAGGAGGAGGGATCGTTCTCCGATGTTTATGGGACATCGGATTTGTACGATTCGGTGGACATTGGCCTACGAAAATGGTATGCTATGGGGCGACGTAGAGAAGGAAGGATTCGCAGTGGGGTTTTGGCCGCCGCGGGGCGGCTGGTATCATCTGATGTGGTGAGGATCGAGGAGGATCAATCCGCCGCACCACCTGCTCACGGGCGGCTGACCGTGCCGACAAAACTCTTTTTGGAAAGGATGGGAAGATGAACGTGCGAAGTGTGGCTATTTGCGCTTGCGGGTTGCTCTTGATGGGGTGGGGCGCTGCATTTGCCAACAGTGTCACGTGGGTGTCCGGCAGCCTGCCCCTGGAGCAGTGGAGCATCGATCCGGCCCATCCGGCCCCCACGGATGTCATTCAGTTCTCGGGCCCGACGACGGTCTACTCCAATGCGTGCGTGGGAGAGCGGGGCTTGGGCGGGACGCCGCAGCTTCTGGTCGATACCAAGGCCAAGGTCATCACGCTGTGGTTCAAGGGGCCGGTCCCGCAGGTATGCACCATGATCTACAGCCCGGTGGCGGGTCTCAAGGGCGACTTTGGCCCCTTGCCGGCCGGGGATTGGACGTTCACCTGCCCCTCGCGGGACTTGAACTTCGAGATCCACTTCACTGTCCAGGAGAAATTCGCGTTCCACGTAGATGCCGACGCGCCGGGTCCGGTCCATGACGGCCGAGGCTGGGCCACCGCCATGCTCACTCTGCAGGACGCCCTGGCGGCGGCGGCCGGCGGCGATGAGATTCTCATGGCGGAAGGCGTCTACAAGCCCGACCAGGGAAGCGGTGCCACTGCCGGCAGTCGAAAGGCAAGCTTCATGCTCAAGCCGGGCTTGACTATCCGCGGCGGCTTTCCCGGGTATGGTCTGCCTCGGCCCGATGCCCGCAATCCGGCCGCCTATCCGACGATCCTCAGCGGCGATCTGCAGGGCAACGACCAATGGGGGAACGTGAATCTGAATGAGAACAGCTACCACGTCGTGACAGGCCCGGCGGATGGACTGCCGGCCGTGCTGGATGGCGTCACGATCACCGGGGGGAATGCCGACGGCGCCTACCCGGACCATTATGGCGGCGGGCTCTACAACCCCGACGGCAAATTGCAGGCCGTCAACTGCACGTTCCGGGCCAATACCGGCGTCTGGGGCGGCGCCCTGATGAATTTCGGTCCCTCGGTCGTGCTGGTCAACTGCCAGCTTGCCGGCAACCGGGCGTTGATGCTGGGCGGGGGCCTCTATAACTACGAAGGCGCCGCCACGCTGACCAACTGCCGCGTGGCAGGCAACACCGCGGAGTATGCCGAGACCACCGGCGGCGCCGCGATCTACAACCTCAACGGCAGCCTGACCGTGCTCGACTGCACTATTGCCGACAACCGCTCGCCCGGCGGCAGGGCCATCGCCAGCTTCGGGTGGGCACCGAGCGCCAAGGTGAAGGTTGCCAACAGCATTCTGTACAACGGCGGCAATGAGCTCTGGAGCAACGTCCGCGAAGCGGTCGAAGTCACCTACAGCGATGTGCAGGGCGGCTGGACCGGCACGGGCAATATCAGCACAGACCCGCAGTTCACCCGGCTGGGCACGCGCAATCTGGAGGGCGAGTGGATCGACGGGGATTACCGGCTCAAGACCGGCTCACCGGCCATCGACGCGGGCAGCAGCGCCGCGCTGCCGGCCGATAGTTTCGACCTGGATGGGGATGGCAATGTCACCGAGCCGCTGGCGTACGATCTGGACTATGAGGCCCGGGTCGAGGGGACGCGGGTGGACATGGGCGTCTATGAGCAACTGGCCAAGAAGTCGACTCCCACCCCAACTGTGGATCTGATGGTGAGCGTGGGCGACAGCTACGTCACGCTCCACCCCGATCCGAGCGCGTCCAGCGCCTCGAACACCTTCATCGCCAGTGTGGACGTCGATATCGAGCTGAACTTCCAGGGCAGGCTCCGAGTGACCGCCACGTCGACGTCTCCCGCTGACGGGACATGGACGGCCTCGGTCGTCCCGGAGGTCATTGGTCCCGGTCCCGCCACAGTCACCCTCACGATCAAAGGGGAGAACCTGAACCTGGCGGCTCTGCCCGGGGGCTCCCAGAACGTGCAGGTGGCGGAAGTGGAGTTCTTCGTGACGCCCATTTTTTAGAACCGGTTTTTCCAGACGTACAACGAAAATGAGGAAGGGTCCGGCCGCGGTCCAGAGCCCGCGCGCCGGACCGTTTTCTTTTTCCCTGAGAAACCATGAAAATTAGGGATTATGCTTACTTGACACTGATGCGGCGGGTCTTTACTTTCGCCGTCTGAAAAGGACCAAACGCGATTCCCGCTTTCGCGGGAATGACCCCCCTGCGTAGACAGGGGCCGCGTTGGACAACCCAAGATGGGGGTGGGCCCCGAACGCAACGAAGCGCATTTGGGAGCCCGTGTGATTCTGCCCTCCCGGCGCGCCGGAGGAGGGTAGAGAAGCATACAGTAGTCAGCAAGGGAGAATCTGGGGGGCGTCTTTGCGATAGGACCATACGCACCTGTCGTGAGAAACGCCGGCCGTACGTCACGCGACGGCGAGGATCCCGCCAGGCGATGCTTCGCGCTGGGGAGCCCGAGCCGAAACCCGGATAGCTGTGTGGGCTATCCGTCACCAAGTTGATAGGTCTGTCTACTTCCAGGGGAGATGCAATGATCTTGGCAAGACAACTCCGACGCTTCTCATGGCTCATTCTCGCAATTCTGGTGCCATTGGGTTGGTGTGATCCGCTGACGGCGGCGCCGTACTCCGGCGGCGACGGCACGTCCGAGACCCCGTACCTGCTCGGCACGGCGGCGGACCTGGCGACGTTGGCCGATACCCAGGCCGACTGGGGCAAATGGTTCATCCTGACGGCGGATGTGGATATGAAGTCCACCCCACTGACCAAGCCGATCGGGAGTCGCCCCGCGCCGTTTACGGGTGTCTTTGACGGCGGCCGTCACAGCATTCGGGGCCTGACGGCGAACGCCGCCGCCACCAGCGCCCCCTTCGGCCTGTTCGGCAGCGTGGGTTTGCCGGCCGTCATCGAGCGGCTGCGCCTGATTGCTCCTTCGATCAAAACCACCGGCAACGGCAGCACCGGCGCGCTGGCGGGAGAGGTGGCCAAAGGCGCCACCATCCAGCAATGCAGCGTGGAGGGGGGCTCGGTGTCCACGCCTGCCTCGGATGCGGCCGGAGGGCTGGTGGGGGACAACGCCGGGACGGTCCGGGAGTGTTCTTCCACCACCAGCGTCACCGCTTTTGGATTGGCCGGCGCCCTGCTCGGACGCAACACGGGCCTCGTGGAGAACGGCACGGCGGCCGCCGCTGTCACGACCCTGAAGGTGGGTACCGGCACCGCGGCCGCGGGGCTCTTGGGCGCGGACGTCGGGGGCACCATTCGGTTCTGCCTCGCCCAGAGTCCCAGCGTCACCGGCGCGCGGGTCGGAGGATTGGTCGGCTACGCTTCGCCCACGACGACGATCAGCAACAGCGTTTGCAACAAGGTCGTGGCCAAAGCGGTGGAGAACTGGCCGGCGGACGTGCCGGGGTCCGCGTCGTGCGAGGAGGCGAGCAATCTGGCGAGCAGCGCTTTCTTCACCGAGCTGGGCTGGGACCTCCGGGCGGTCTGGTTCATGGATCTCAACGGCCTGCTGCGGCTGCGGTGGGTCAGTGGCGGTCTCGCGGCGATCGCCAAAGGGCCGAGCGGCACGATCCAGCCCGACCCTCAAACCGGACTGGCGCGAATCGTCCTGGACGGCACCCAATCCAGCGATCCGAACGGAAACGAATTGCGGTACAGTTGGACGTGCCTGACGTCCGGCGGCGAGCCGACCGGCATTCCGATCGAGCCGGTGGCCAATCCGACGGTCGATTTGCCCGCCGGTACTTATCGCATCGAGCTCATCGTCAGCAATGGCCGGGAGAATTCCGCCCCGGCGACCTTGACCTTTACCGTTGGGAGCGGCACCTCCAGGAGCCTCCCCACGGCGGCGGTCAAGGGGCCGACCGGGGTGGTGCGGCCGGACCCGGTCACCGGACTGGCGAAGATCACCCTGGACGGCTCTCAATCCAGCGATCCCGACAAAAAGGCGCTAAAATACAACTGGAAGTGCCTGACGTCGAGCGGGGGGCCGACAGGTGTCACGATCAGTCCGGTGGCCAGTCCCTCGCTCAGCCTGCGCAGCGGGACTTACCGGATCGAACTGACCGTCAGCAACGGCACGGCGGAGTCGGCGCCCGCCGTCCTTACGATCTCGGTCAACGCCGCTCCGACGGCCGCGGTCAAGGCGCCGAGCGGGAACATTGCGCCGGATGCGACCGGGCAGGCCAGAATCGTTCTGGATGGCTCGGCATCGAGCGACCCGGACAAAGACGCTCTCAAGTACCGTTGGCAGTGCCTGACCGCGAGCGGCGGGGCGACGGGTGTCACCATCGATCCGGTGGCCAGTCCCTCCGTCAACCTGCGCACCGGGACCTACCGGATCGAGCTCACGGTCAACGATGGCGCGGGAGATTCCGCGCCGGTCGCCGTCCTGGTGACGGTCGGGGGCGCCAATAAACCTCCGACGGCGGTGGTCAAGCAGTTGAGCGGGGTGGTGCGGACCGATCCGGCGACCGGGTTGGCGACGATCACCCTGGACGGCTCGACCTCGAGCGATCCGGACAAGGATGCTCTGAAGTACTCTTGGAGATGCCTGACGCCCACGGGTCAGCCCACCGGCATCACGATCAGCGCCGTGGCCAGACCCTCCGTTGGTTTGCGGGCCGGGACCTACCGGATCGAGCTGGTCGTCAGTGACGGCCAGACGGATTCCGCGCCGGCCGCCATCACGGTCACGGCCACCGACAATACCGCTCCGACCGCGGTGATCAAGGAGCCGGGCGGCGTGCTGCGGCCGGATTCCAAGACGGGGCTGGCGCAGATCGCTTTGGACGGCTCGGCCTCCAGCGATCCCGACGGCGACACGCTGAAGTACCGCTGGCGGTGCCTGACGGCGAGCGGCGGGGCCACCCCCGTCGCGATAGACCCGGTGCCCAATCCGTCGGTCCGTCTGGGCGCCGGGACACACAAGATTGAGCTGACCGTCAATGATGGCATGACCGATTCGGCGCCCTCCACGGTCTCGGTTACGGTCAATACACCGCCGGTCGCCAAAGCGGGCGATTCCCAGAACCTGTTTGACGACGGCAGCGGAGCGCGGCAGGTGAAACTGGACGGTTCCAGGTCCTTCGATCCCGAGGCCGGCAAAGGTCAGACGCTGGCTTACTCCTGGACCTGTGCCACGGCCACGCCCGGCGCGGCCTCGGGGCCCACGCCCTCTATGGTATTCCCCGTCGGCACGCACACGGTCTTCCTGACCGTCAGCGATGGAATGGACGCCGCTCAGGACCAGATGCAAATCACCGTGATGCCCCCGTTGTCCGGCGCTCGGACCGCGGCGTCGCCGACCACGGTCGGACGCACCAGCACGCTCGTGGATGTCAAGTTCTTTCTTCTCCTGCCGGCAGGCAAGAGCGTCAACGACGTGGATCCCCAAGCGCCGATGTATCTCGATCTGAACGGAACGCGGATCCCGCTGACGCGCGACCCGGCGTTCAGCCACAAGAAGTACACGGTGGTGACCTTTGCCGACCGGCAGAAGATTCTCAATGCGGTGGGGGCGGCCAACGGCACCAAGACGGCGACGGTGAGCCTGCGTCTCAAGACTGGAGAGACCGTCTCGGGCGCCGTCCGTCTCGAGATCGTGGCCGGATTCGGGCCCAATCTGGCCACGGTGCTGGCGGAGAGGACCGGCTATTACCTCGATACCAAGATCTGGAAGTAGATGAACACCTGGACAGACTCCGTTTCCCACCCTCTCGTGTGGGACCGAGTACGACCGGAGCCTCCAGGATACAGGGCGGGGGCCATGATTGGAAGGGGACCTTTCCGTAAGGTCCCCTTCTGGGGTTGGGGGACTCGACGTACGCTCTTAACGCGGCCGTCGGGACCGGAAGCGGCCGGCCAGGGCGGCCCCGAGACCGAGAAGCAGCAAGGTCGGGGGCTCCGGAATCACGCCGATCGCACTGATCTGGCCGCTGAGCGTGCCCCGGACGGTGCCGGAATCACTCCGCAGCGTAGTGAAAAGGTTCCCGCCGCGGATCGCATCGCCGGAGAAGCTCAGGTCCAAGAGGAGGCCCTTGGCTTGGTCGGCGCTCAACCCCGGAATGACCACGCCGTAGCTCTTGTCCAGGGACGTGATGATCAGGTCGTTGTCCTGCTGCGAGTACGCCACCGTATTGGTCCCGACGGCCATCATCCCGCCCGACTTCAGCGACGCAGTGAGCACGGCGGTCTTGTCCGTGTCGGAGTTGATCGTCATGGACTGGCTGGGATTCAGGGTCGCCGTCAGGAAGCTGCCGCGGTCGGTGATCCCCGTGACGGTCATCGTCGGCAGCCGCACGAAGTCGCCCCGGAGCTTTGCGTCCGTCGGATTGGAGTTGTCCACGACCACTGCGTCCGGCGCGAAGGACAGGGTCCGTCGTTCACCATCGGAAGCCAAGACCGACGATGTAGACCCATTGGGCGTCGTCGAAGTTATCGTCGCTGTCGATGAACCACTCGTACTCCAGCATGCCGAGCACGAACGTGGTGTTGTTCACGAAGTACTTCAGGCCGCCTTCGAGCCCCGCCTCCCAACTGTCCGCCACATCATCGCCATAGATGTAACCGAGGTTTACGCCGACGAAAGGCCACCACCGCCCCAGATCGAAGTGGTAATCCAAGGCGCCCCGCGTGGCGGCACCCCAACTGCTGCCTTGATTCTCGATGGTGGTCAGGGACAGGGACTGACGAATGGAAGCCTCGATGTTCTTCGTGAGGAAGTACCCGAGACTGCCCTCGATCGAGAAGACGGTGCTATCGAAGTCATTCGCACTGGTGCCGGCACCGTTCAGCAGGACCTCCTTGTCGCCCTGCGAGAAGCCCTGGGCAAACGTGGTGGCGGGCAGAATCAGGCAAAGAACGCTGATGGCCACGATCACTCTTGTCAACATGGTGTTCTCCCTTCTATCGCAAAGAACCATAATCCCTGGGCGCACAACTCTTGTGCGCGACCATCACTCTAGACCGCCGCCGGTTTCTCCCCGGCAGTCTTTGTTCCTATGGTCCCCTCCATGCCAGCCGTGGGCGGCTACCCGCCGACGCTGCTGAATCCGAGATGGTCCACTCGGATTCGTGTTGGCTGACTATCAAAATAATAGAGGACCGTCCGGGATACGGTGCGTAGGCAAGAGCCGCATTGTGCGTGAGGCAAACGCGTAGGGCAGGGGCGGCCTGTGATGCGTCACCACCCTGGCTATGACGGACGGCGTTGTGGAACGGGCTCAACGTGCCGCCTTCTCGGCGGGACGACGTCGTGGATCATCCGCGGCTCACGGTCTGGCGGCGAGCAGCCGCGCTTGGACCTCGCGGGTGATGTCCGGGCAACCGCCACAGTACAACACCTTCTGGGTGGCGATCAGGGCGGACACCGCCTCCAGCCCGGGCAGGTTGGGATCGTCCTTGACGAGGACCAGAGGCAATCCTTTCTCGACCGCCACCTCACGAATGGCCCGCACGATCTCGCCGTACGCCTTCTGCATCCACAGTTGCTGTTTTAGAAGTATCTGCCGGTCCAGAAAATCCTTGTGGGCACTGTAGTGTGCCTTCTTCTCCGCCAGGGCCTCGGACTGTTTCAAATGGTCGCTGCTGCTGGCTTTCAGGCCTGCGAGTTCGGCCTCCTCGGTTTCAATCTCTTTGGCCAGCGCCTGGAGCTCGGCTCGGCCCTTGATTCGGTCGGTCGTGATCTCATCGGTGTGCTTTCTGGCTTTCGCCAGCACCTGAAGGATCTCTACGATTCTCACGACCCCGATCTGGGCCCCCGGCGTGGGAATTCCGGCTTTGCTTCCACCGGCCCGGCCGCCGGCGAGTGAAACCACGGCTACTGTGAGACAACTCAACGCAACGACTGTAGTTTTCATGACATACCCTTTCCGAATTTGTCCGCCTCCACCGGCAACAATTCCTTCAACACCACGGTCACTTCCATAGGCTGTCCCTCTCGCAGGGCACTCAGATTCACCTTTGTGCCGAGCTTCAACAGTGTCAATTCCGCAGTCGCTGAGACGATGATAGCGGAAACGAGGGGCAGGTCAAGAATCCGGTTGGGAAAAGCAGGGTTTGGGTTTCGTGGTCCCTTGCCGGACTTGACACGCAGCCACGCGACCGGGGCAGTTTTGTGTTTTCGTGGCGGGCGTTCTCTGCTACTATTTGCGGGCGTTGCAGACCGGCGGCCACGGTGCCATCGGCGGATGAACGCGGCCGGGCGGGGTGTCGGGAGTTGCCAGGAAAGGAGACTGTGCCATGAAAAAGTCATTGGTTTCATTGATGGTGGTGGCGATGGTGCTGCTGGGGTGTTCGAGTGCGGATCGGAAAGACAGGGAGGGCAACGTGAAGCAGGCCCGGTTCGACAGCGAGGTCCGGCGGCTGGTGGCGCAGATGACGCCGGAGGAGAAGGTCGGCCAGATGACCCAGATCACCCTGGAGCAGTTCGGCAAGAGCGAGCCGGATGGGCGTTTCGTCCTCGATGAGCAGAAGTTGCGGGAGGGGATCGTCAACCACCACCTGGGCTCGATCCTCAACTGCGGCGGGCAGGCCCGGACCGTGCAGAACTGGCAGGAAATCATTACTCAAATGCAGGATGTCGCGACCAAGGAGACCCGGCTCCACATCCCCATCATCTACGGCCTCGATACGATCCACGGGGCCAACTACGTGCTCGGGGCGACGCTCTTTCCGCACAACATCGGCATGGCCGCCACGGGGAGCGCAGCGTTGATGGAGAAGGTCGGCGAGATCGCCGCCTTGGAAACACGGGCCGCGGGCATTCCCTGGAACTTCGGCCCGGTGCTCGACCTCGCCCGCCAGCCGATGTGGCCCCGCGTGTTCGAGACCTTCGGCGAGGACCCGTATCTCGCCTCCGAGATGGGCGCGGCCTTCATCCAGGGCCAGCAGGGCAAGGACCTGTCCAGCCCGGTCAAGGTCGCGACGTGCATGAAACATTACCTGGGGTACTGCTTCCCCTGGTCGGGGGCCGACCGCACGCCGGCGTACATCCCGGAGCGCCAGTTGCGCGAGTGGTTCCTCAAGCCCTACCAGGCGGCGGTCAAGGCGGGCACGGTGACCTGCATGGCCAATTCCTCCGAGATCAACGGCATCCCCATCCATGCGAGCAAGTACTACCTGACGGACCTGCTCCGGGGCGAGCTCGGATTCAAGGGGTTGGTCGTCAGTGACTGGGCCGATATCGAGAACCTCTACACGCGCGAGATGGTGGCCAAGGACCGGCGCGAGGCGGTCAAGATGGCCGTCATGGCCGGCGTGGACATGAGCATGGTGCCGTATGACTACAGCTTCTACGATACCTTGCTGCAACTCGTCCAGGACGGTGAGGTGCCGATGAAACGGATCGACGAAGCCGTGACCAATATCCTCCAGGTCAAGTACATGCTGGGCTTGTTCAAGAACCCGTATCCGAGGAAGGACCTGGCCGGTACGGTCGGGGCGGGAAGCTCCCGCCAGGTGAACCTGCAAGCCGCGCAAGAGGCCATGACCCTGCTGAAGAACGAAGGCAATGCGCTGCCGCTGGCCAAGGGCCGCAAGGTACTGGTGACCGGGCCGACCGCGAACAAGTTGTCCGTCCTCAACAGCGGCTGGTCCACCACGTGGCAGGGGGACCAGGAACAGCTCTACCCGCAGGACAAGGACACCATCCTCGAAGCGGTTCAAGAGAAGCTGGGTAAGGAGAACGTCACCTATGTCGAAGGCGTGACGTTCGACAAAGAGATCGACATTGCCAAAGCTGTCGCGGCGGCGGCCGGCGTCGATACGATCATCGCCTGTATCGGCGAGCCGCCGTATTGCGAGACGCCGGGCAATATCAACGATCTGACGATGACCGAGCCGCAGTTGAAGTTGGTCAAGGAACTGGCGAAAACGGGCAAACCGATGGTCCTGGTGCTGGTGGAAGGCCGGCCCCGCGTGATCCGCGCGATTGTGGACGACGCCAAGGCGATTCTGATGGCTTATCTGCCCGGCCTGGAGGGTGGCCCGGCGGTCGCCGATGTCCTCTTTGGCGACGCCAACCCGAGCGGAAAGCTCCCGCTGACCTACCCGAAATACTCCGCCGGCTTTACCTGGTACGATCACAAGCCCAGCGAGGAAAAGGGCGGCAACAAGTACGATCCGCAATGGCCGTTCGGGTATGGCCTGTCCTATGCGACTTTCGAGTATCGCGCCCTGCGCGTCGATGCGAGCGAGATGCTGCCGAAGGACAAGCTGGCCGTCACAGTCGAGGTCACGAACACCGGCGCTCGGCCCGGCAAAGAGATCGTCCAACTCTACCTGTCCGACGTGGTCGCGTCAGTGACGCCGCCGGTGAAGGTGCTCAAGCGGTTCCAGAAGATCGAGTTGAAGCCCAACGAGATGAAGACCGTGCGCTTCGAGTTGACCTGGGACGACTTGGCCTTCATCGGCCGCGACAATAAACCGGTCGTCGAGCCGGGCGAGTTTAAGGTCGAGGTCGGCAAGATGTCCGTCAGCTTCACCGCCCGCGAAGCGAAGAAGTGAAAGGCGCTCGCTGCCACGCACCGTTACCCTTGGGCGCGGAGGTTCGGGATCTTGAGGCGGATGCCGCATTGAGGGCATTTGACGCTGCGGCCGGCGTATTGCGCGGGTGCCTTCATCTTCTTGCCGCACGTGCAGATGAAGCGGAGGTGCTTGTCTTGTGCCTCCTCTGGCTTGTTGACAGCGACGGGGGGCAATGCCGGGGCGGGGCCGAAGAAGTCGGTTTGATTGGGGATCACGACGGGGTGCCGGCAACGCGGGCAGCGTACGGTCCGACCGGCGTACTGACGTGTCACTCGGATCGATTGGCCGCACGGACAGACTGTGCGGGTGAATTCGTTGGCTCCCAGGCGGATCGAGGCGGGATCTGCCTCGCGGGGAGAAGGGGGCATGATCTCGGGTTCGGGGGGCGTCGCAGAGCCGGCGGCCTCCTCCTGGAGTTCCTCCTCCGTCATGTGCAGGCCGAGCTTGGCATAGGTCGCATCCAGCGATTCCGTCTGTTTCCCACGTTTGCGCTCTTCCCACATCTGAAGCAGCGATCTTTCATACTTCGCCATGGTGATCCAGCCCCTCTTACACATGAGAAGGGCGATTCCGAATCCTGCTCCAAAGCCGTCGAGGTGGGCGAAGTAGGCGACGTTGGAGCTTCCCGGAATCAACGCGCCGACCACGTTCCAGCACATCCAGAAAAGAATCATCCAGATACCGCTGACCGCGAAAACGCGAATATAGGGGACGATGAGCCAGAACGCGAACACGCACGTGATGTCGTTCTGGTAGAAGAGCACCAGGTACATCCCGACCACGCCGTTGATCGCGCCGCTGGCCCCGACGACGGAGCCGCGCGAAATCAGAAGATGGACGATGCCCGCCGTAACACCGAGCAGGACGTACAGACAAAGGTAGCGGAGATTGCCGATCTTGGCACAGATGGCGTTGCCGAAGACCCATAGGAAGAGCAGGTTGCCCAGGAGATGGAATACACCGCCGTGCAGCCACATGTACCCGAACAGCCCCTTGAGGCTCCAACCTCTGAGCATCAGCTTGCCTGTAATGCCCGGGATCTCGCGTGGTTGAGGCGGCGGCGGTTGGGCCGAGGGCTCTGGCCGCGTTGGTGTCCTGGAAGTACTTGGTCGCGTGTCCCGAGCTGGGATGTCCTGCTGGGCCGCATATTCGAGGACATCCGCGATCTGCAGGACGAAAACCGCCACCAGGGCCAGGAGGATCAGCCAATTCATCACCGGCCATCGGTCCTGCGGGACATCCACTCTCCATGGTATGAGCAGAAACACTGGTCTGCGCCCTCTCGGAACAGCACGCCTGCGGCGTCAGGCTTTCGATCATTCTATCAGAAACGCCGACAGAAGCATAGGGCGTGCCCACCTTTCTCACAGACGCCTGAGCCGGGGAAGTCCTTCATGGTGCTCAGAGGCCCAGGTTGTCGTACACGTCCGCCAGGGGGATCTCGGCGTAGCAGAGGGAGGTGTCGGCGGCGCCGTAATAGATCTTCAGAGTCTCGTCTTCGAAGAGCAGGCCGCAACTGAAGACGACCTGGCCGAAGAAACCGGCTCGCTCGTAATCCGCCGCGGGCTCGAAAAGGGGGTGTTCGGACCTGGCGAGGATCTTCCACGGCTGGTCGCCGTCCAGCAGGACCGCCCCCAGGCAGTAACGGCTGTGGCGGTCCGCGCCGTGGTAGAGTTCCAGCCAGCCCGGCTCGACGCGGAAGGGCGCGGCCCCCGGCCCGATGCGAGTCTCATCCCAGAATCCCTCGCGCGTGCCCATCAGATAGCGGTGGTCGCCCCAACAGAGCAGGTCGGGCGATTGGGCGATCCAAATGTCGTTGCGCAGAAAGAGAGACGAATGAGGCCGGTGCAGGGCGTAGTACCTGCCGCCGATCCGCGCAGGAAAGAGAACCACGTCCTTGTTGTCCGGGTGGAAGATGACGCCGTGACGGTGAAACGATTGGAAATCCCGTGTGGAAGCCAGGCAAGTGGTCACGCCGAGGGGCGAGACGCCGACGTAATCGACGTAATATGTGCCGTTGATGCAGGCGATCCGCGGGTCCTCGAGGCCGAAGGTCTCGTATTCGTTGGCCGGGCCCAAGACTGGTCCGTCCTCGACCTGGAACCGAAGGCCGTCCCGGCTGCGGGCTGGCCGCAGGTGCGAGATCGAGGTGAGAAAGGTTTCGCCCGGGCGGAGGATCAGCCGCGGATCGGAAAAATCGTTGCGGGGATCGTCCCGGGCGAAGGATCGGACCGTGATCTCGTTGGCGCCAACGTCATAGATCGGACTCAGGACGAGATCGTCGCGTTGGGCCCTCGGGCGCTCGGCGATCCGCAGCAGCAGGATCACTTCGTCCCCGTACCGGGCCACGCCGGCATTGAAGACGCCGATGACCTCGAAGTCGTCCCGCGAAGGTCTGACATCTTCCGGCCGGAGGATCGGATTGTCCGAGGCACGATGAACCGCCATGCTCTACCCCCAGACTCATGCGCTATAGCATGCCGCGTTCCTCTATCGTAGCGAGGACGGTACGCTCGGGCAAGGCTTCCCTCGCCATGTCAGCGATTCCGCAGAGGTGAGTGTTACGGCTTGCGCCTGCTGGATTTACGGCGTTTGGCCCAGGAGAGCAGCTTCGTTTTGGCCCGGCGGCCGCCTCGGCGCAGGGATCAAGTGCGCCCGCACAGGTCAGAGAGCGGATCGGGCCGGAACGGGAGGGGCAACGGGCCGCCAGACACTCAGGGGGGAGCGCGTGTCTGCGGCAGGTACAGTTCGGCCTGGACCAACCGGGCGACATGGAGCATGCTCAGGGCCGCCTGTGCCGCAGGTTTGAGATGGCGGCGAAAGAAAGCACAGAACACGGTGAGGCAGATTTGGGCCAGCAACCAAAACACCAGCAGCGCCGTCGGGTCGTGGCGGTAGACGTGATCGGCGTGCCAGTGGTTGACCAGTTCGTTGAAGCCTTGATTCTCAATGTCCCAGCGGCCATGGCCTACTTGCACGACCGTGCCGGTGGGGGCCTGCCGTGTCGGCAGCGTCGTCACCCAATACCACTGGGAAACCTCCTGATGAACTTGCCCATCGAGTTGCCGTCGGACCGCACGCGTTTCCCGGCTATGAACGACCCGAACCGGAATGCCGACCTGCGGCCAAGTCCGGAAGCCCTCCAGATCCCAGCACTCGCGCAGGACCGTTCCTTCCCGCACGGGGGTGGGTGTCATCGACGCGAACAACTGCTGCGCGTCCTGCAGCAGATCGCGGCGTTCATCTTTCAACACCGCCAACGCGTGCTTGCCGTGCGCCAAGGCCCACTGGAAAAAACGCGGATCGGTGTACAGGCCATCGCCTTGGACCAGATCAAAGGCACGCGGATACACCTGCACCACCCGATCCAACAGCCGCAGGGCCGCCGCCACCTCATCTTCCCCCGGCTGCAGGGGTTCGGCATCCAGCAGCACCCGCAGGTCCTGGGTCACCAACGAAACGGCCACCACCCGGTGGTAATACTGAATCCGATCGCCCCGCTGGGTGTGAATCGTGCGCGCCAAGCACCCCGGACAATGCCGCTTGAAGCTGGCGTGCGTCTCATGCCCATCCACCACGGCGGCCAGCCACCCATGCGCCGGCGGGGCCAACGCCTTGCCGCGTTTGAGACGGGTATAGAGGTGCCGTCCCAAAGCACGCACGTCGTCCAACTCGATCAGGCCGGCCACGCGCGCGGCCGATGGTGTCGGGGGAGGGCAGTGCCCGCCCCAGCCAGCGACGCCACAGTGAACGGGAGTGCGTCTGCCCCAGCGCGTGGAGGCTGCCCAACCGGCACAAGAACATCGCCACCACCGCGCGGACAATGGTTGGCGTGGGAATCTGTCCCTGTTTCCGCCGATCCCGAATGCCCTCCAGGGCGGCGTCCCACCGTAAGATCGTCCGTCCGTAGGCCAGAAGTCTGCGAAGAATGGTCAGTCCTGCCGGTCGCGAATCTTATCCCAATGCAAACGCGAAAGCTCATCCAGCCACTGGCGGGCTTGGCCGTAATTGGCAATCCACTGCCGCACGGCGGCTTCCCAGTGCCGGGGAACGTACATCTGCCGCGTCTGGCCCGCTTCGCTCACCACCAGATACAGGCTCTCGTGAAGATGCCCCTGAGCGCAGCGGCACGTCTTCTTGCCGCAGACCCGTTGCCGCGTCAGCAGGGTCCCATGCACGACGCCGTGCTGACTGAGCAGGCGATTGAGCGTCGACCGCAGTTGCCGCTCGGCCGCCGACATCTGGCCCCGAAAAATAACCGGTTGTCGTCTGGTCATACAATAATAGTACCAGATATCCGCCCGCCGTCAACAAAAAAATGAATGCGAATCTGCTCCTCGCGACCGGAGAAAACGACAACTCCCGGACCCGCCAGCAGTTATCTACACGATCTCATCCTTCTTTGCGGAATCGCTGTCGCCATGTGGGGTAAAGAAATCCAGCACGTGCGACCGATAATACTTGACAGCTTCCGTTAAGAGTCCTATATTGGCTGCAGAACATTCGGTGAGGGGCCACACCTGTAAATGTTCGCCGCTCCCGGAGGAGCATCATGTGCCGACTTGGTGGCTGGCGCAAGATCAAGTGAACCACGAGCGCTGGTGGTCTGCGCAGGTAGGTTGGTGGCCCTGTGGGGTGCGCACCCCAGGCCTGAAAGATAACGGTCAGTAGGGGAGGTCACGGTATGAGAGCACAAAAGTGGAAGATCGCAGCGATCGTTCTGGCTGTGGTGGCGGGTGGAGCCGCCTATGCCTGGGCCGATGTGGCGGCAACGGTGAACATCAGTGACCCGATGTTCTCGCCGCTCATCACGAACAGCGGTGACCCTATGAACAGGGACTACCGCGTTTACGGTTGGAGGTTCTTTGTCACCAAGCCCATGGTGATCACGCACATCGGCGTCTTTGGCGCGCATCGGAACTACCAGAGCGAGATTGTGGACGACGGGCTGCACACCACCCACCAGATGGGCATCTGGGGCGTCAAAAGAGCGGGTGGGCTGGAGCTGCTGCGCGGCCCGCTGCCCGTCGGTCCTGGAGGCACGGTGGAGAGCCACTACGTGTATGTATCCGTGGGTGAGCCTCTGACGATCACCCCGACCGACCCCACGTACGACCGATTGCTCATCGGGGTCTGGACCGGGGTCAACAACACCGACCTGTTCTACCATGGCCCCGCGGCGGCGCAGACGCTCACCGCACAGCAGGCCGGGGCCATCGAAATGCAGAACTACACCTACTACTACAGCTACAACGGTGGGAACCCCCTGGAAAACTCCACGGTATTTCGGTATCCTTGGGGCGGGACGCTGGACACGTATCATTACTTTGCCCTGAACTTCAAGTACAACCTCCTGGGGCCGGCGGCCGAGGCCGGACCGGATGTGTCGATCTACACCTCCGAGCAAGCCGTGACTGTTATCAACGGTTTGGGTACGAACACGGCGCCGAACACGCCGATGCAGTATCGGTGGCTGGCGGCAGGCAATGTGCTTCAGGATTGGGCCGACGTGGTGGCTGACGGGGCGGCGAACCTGAGTCTGGCGGCACCCGTGCCGGCCTTCTCCGTCGGGAACCATACGTTGACGTTGGAGGTCAAAGACGCCACAATGACGGTCTCCGACACCATGACCTTGACGGTCGCCAACACGCCGCCGGAAGCCCAGTTGGCACCGACCTATCAGGTGGTGGAGATCGGCGAAGACGCGATTCTCGTCACGGCGGAAGTGGCGGACTTTGATGGCGACACGCTCAACTACCAGTGGCTCAAGGGTGGCGAGGTGCTCGATTCCGGCACCATGACCCCGCCGGCCGGTGGCGCTGTCATCGCTCTTGACGATCTCACGATCAACGCGGGCGATCCCCGGTTCCCGCTGGGGCTCAATGACGTTCAGCTTGTCGTCAGCGACGGCGTCAATCCGTCGGTCAACGCCAGTGCGACCACGGAGGTAAAGGATACGACCGAGCCGACCTTGGCCCCCACGCCGAGCATCGCCCTGCTGTGGCCGCCCAATCATGCGCTGGTGCCGGTTACTATCTGGGCGAATACCGAGGACAATGGTGGCGGCGCTATATCCCTGGCGGCCACCGTCCAGAGCAGCGAGCCTCTCGATGCGGGAGGCGATGGCTCCACGGAAGAGGACTGTATTGTCACTTCGATTGACAATGCGGCGGGCACCGTGCTAGTCCAGCTTCGTGCCGAGCGGTCCGGGAGCGGTGAGGGAAGGGTTTATACCGTCACCATCACGGCGACCGACGCGAGCGGTAACGGGTCCACGGGCACCGTGGAGATTCGTGTGCCGCACGATCGCAGGAAGAAGTAAGCCCATTCAGGGCGTGAGAACAGATGCATTATGGGCCGCGGGTATCGTGCCTGCGGCCCTTTTTCTAGGCGGGCGCCGGCGAAATCGATCCCGGCCGGTTGATTCCCCGGCTTTTCTCAGGTATAATTAAGTCTCGTAAACAGCACTACTTATGAGCACGGTGGGTTGTGTATCGCCGCGAGGGGTGTGATGATGGATGGGAAGATCGTTTCGGCCGCCCTGGTCTTGGTTGCTTCGTCATGGGCCTTGGCCCAGGAGGAGCCGCCGGCGCCGGCGTGGAAGAGTCAAATCACCTTTCCGGACGAGCCTTTTGCGAGTTGGACTTCGCCGCCCTATGTCAAGTTCACGATCATCACGAAACCCGGTTTCGATCCGAATCTCGTCTACTTCCAGGATTCCGGGCGGTACGAGTTCCACTTCGACTTTGCACTGGAATGGCTCACACCCTTTGTCGGCATGACGATAGAGCAGTTCGATGCTGTCACACTTCATGCCGCCGATCAGCAGGCGGTGCTCGGCGCGGTCCTGTTGCCGCCGTGGCACGATCCACCCTTCCAAGAGTACGGCGTGCAACTCGTCCGCAACGATCCCTACACCCGCGAAGAGACCGCCAGACTCTTCAACGTGGTGAAGAACTCCGTCATCGCGGACCCGAATGTCAAAGCGTACTACTTCCCGACGTACGAGCAGTATCCCGTGGCCCAGCAGAATCGCCAGTGGTTTGCCGGCCAGGGCATACCGATCAGCTCAACGGCTCAGTGGGCCGATGGCAATGCGGCCTATGCAGAAGGATGGGCCCTGGGGACGCTCAAGTTCGTTCCCGGCACCGAGATTCAGACCGCGTACGCCGCCGGCGATTTGCTGCCCGACGATCTCCTGCTGACGGATGGTGTGCCGACGGAAGTCCCCGCGGTGGCTGGGATCGTGTCCTTGATGCCCTCGACGCCGAACTCGCACGTCGCGATCCTGTCCCGCTCCCAGGGCGTGCCGTTCGTGCATCTGGCTCTCGAATCCGATGCCGCGCAGGCACGGGCTTTGATCGGGCACAGCGTCTATCTGGCCGTCACGCAGGAAAGGTTCTCGCAATCGTGCGAGGTCGAGTTGCTCGATGTCGGATTCCTATCCGCCCAGGAGAAGTCGTCGCTGCTGGCGCTCAAGGATGCGCCACCGCTGATGATCCGTCCCATGGCGTCTCCCGGTCGGCTCTGGGCGGACACGAACGACCTGCATCCCGCCGATATCGGGTCCTTCGGCGGCAAGGCCTCGAACTATGGCGTCCTGCGTCGGGCCGTGGCCGACAACTCTCAGCCTGCGATGGCCTTCTCGTTCGATCTGTGGAATGGTTTTCTGGATCAGCCGCTGCCCGCGGCTTTCGCGAAGGCGACGCTGCGCGACGAGATCGCCCGTCGGCTGGCAAAATACCCGACCTACCCGCCCGCTGACATGCAGGTTCTCTTCGACGATCTGAAGTCGATCCGGGACCTGTTCAAGAATACCGACGTGACCAAGTTCGGCACCGCCGGCCCCGGTGTCGTCAGCGCCCTGCAGGAGTTCGGGTTCGATCCGAATCGGAACCTCCGCTTTCGGAGTTCCACGAATGTGGAGGACAGCGAGCAATTCACCGGCGCGGGGCTGTACGACAGCTTCAGCGGCTGCCTGGCCGATGACTTGGACAATGACACGACCGGGCCGTCCACCGGTGACCCAACGGAAGCCGACGAGCGGGGCGTTTTTCGGGCCATCCGCAAGGTTTTTGCCAGCTTCTACAACGACAACGCCTTTCTCGAGCGGCTCAAGCACGGTGTCAATGAAGCACAGGTCGGCATGGCTCTGCTGGTGCATTACTCGTTCCCCGATGACATCGAGCTGGCCAACGGGGTCGCCACGATGGAAAAGACTGATCGCCCGGGTTGGCCGGTCAGCATTGTGAGCCAGAAGGGGGCCGTCTCCGTGACGAACCCGCCGACGGATGCGGTGCCGGAAGAAGTCCGCATTGACGTCGGATTCAACGGACCCTCGGCATCGGTGCTCCAGCGGTCGAGTCTTGTTTCTCTGCGTGAGAACACGGTCCTGGTATGGGACGCCGAGTATCTCCGGTTGTACGAGTTGCTGGCGGCCGCCGCCCGGCGCTATTGTGAAGAAACGCAGAAGGACAACGTTGTTCTCGACCTTGAATACAAGAAGGTTGCCCCCGGCGGCATGCTGATCGTCAAGCAGATTCGCGAGATCCCGAGCGCCGGCGCCGCCGGGTATGCGACGCCGTTTCTACTCGCGCAACCCAAGCAATACCGAACCCTCCAGGGTCGTGGCAGCGATGTTTTCACCAGCCACCGGCTCAAGTCCCTCTGGACGCTGAGGCCCAAGAGCCTTTGGCTGAGCACCGAGAATCTCCAGAGCTGCGTGTATGGGGAAGTGACGCTGGAATACGCCACCGATGGAAAGGTTCAGCGTGAGAGCCGCGAGTTGTCACTGCTGCCCAACGCGGAGCACAACTATGAGGCATCTCCTCCGGAATTCGGTCTGTACGATCTTGTGGACAAGTGGGAGTTCCCGGATCTGTGCAACCTGCGAACCTATCGACTGCGGACCACGCCTCTGTACCAAGCCACAGTGCCCGATCCGGCCGTGACGCTCGCCGATTTTCGCGTGGCCCTGGAGGTTCAGTATCAGCGTCCCGTGCCTCTGGACGGTGGGCCGAAGAAGGAAGCCGCCGATCCCCGTAATCCCGCCGCCGTGAGCGAGCGGCCCACAACTTCCGACGAGATGCAGACCACGACGGCGGAGAGCGTCGCCCTTTACGAGCCGTGGCAGCCGACGGACCAGGATGTGCCGGACGAATGCTCCTTCTCCGACCCCAATCTCGGCGTGTCCATCCGCACGCGTTTCTACATGCGCTGGGGCTGGGGGTGGGACGCACCGACCTCCGTCCAGTTCGAGCAAACGCGGATCGAGGGCCTGACGAGCGAGCCGATCGTGCTGACCGGTTACTTCTCCCAGAGCGTCGGCGGGGGGGCGCACCTGTGCCCGAAGAATTTCCTCTTCGAGCCGGGTCTGGAGCCCGGAATCCCGCAGAAGATTCTCGACGAGTTGCAGGCCCGGAACATCCGGCTGATCTACTACACGACCGGCGCCCGCGAATGCCGGCCCACCGAGTGGCAGGACACGCCGCCGCTGATCCGCTTCTATGGTTTCGACCAGTCCATCGAATGTTCTGCCGACACCCTGTCGCCCGACAAGTAGCGCCGAGGCACTACGCGGGGCCAACGCAAAGTCGTTGGCGGATCACTTTAATGTCATTGCGAGGAGCGCAGCGACGAAGCAATCTCAAACCGTGGGAGGGGAGATTGCTTCGCTTCGCCCGCAATGACATATGGGGCGCTGCCACCCATCATTTCCACGAAGAACTCAGGTGTAATCGATATCAACTCTCGAAGTAGACGCCCGCCTTGTTGAGGGCATCTCTCAGGGTGCCGTAGCTCAGATCGCGCGTGCCGCAGTTCTTGGCGGCGCACAAGGCGGCGGCGGTGCCGGCGCCCTGGCCCTGGCCCATGCAGCAGACGGTGTTGCGCGTGGACATGTGGGCGTCGTGGTTCGACGTGATCATCATGCCGCAGGCGAGCAGGTTCTCGATGCCCGCGACGCGCAGGGCCCGGTACGGGAGGCCGTAGGTGCCGCCGTTCTTGACCTGATAGCGCGGGGCGGAGTCATGGAAGCCGTAGACCATGACCTCATCGTCGAAGTGCCGCGCTTCGAGCACGTCGGGCAGCGTGATGTCGTAGTCGCATTGGATCAGCCGGCCCCGGCGGATACATAGCTTCGGGCTGGTCCGGGCCATGAACGCCTTCTCGCAGCCGGGGACGAACTTCCGAAAGATCTCCACCGCCTTGGCCATCCGTCGGCGGACCTCCAGCTCGGCCTTGGCGAACTCGTCCCGATTCGTGGGGCTGACCGGCATCTTGAGATTGCACTTGATGAACATGAGGTAGTTGTCGTGCACAGTCGTGGTGATCATGCCCATGCCGATGGCGCGGGCTGCTTCGGCCAGGCCCGGCACGCTGACCGCCTCCGCGCCCGCCCGGACGATCTGATCGGGTTGGCCGCTGCGCAGGCCCCGGGCCAGTTGGCCCCTGGCCTTGTGAGCCTGGAGGAACGCATAGTACTTATCGATGTCCACGTTGCCGATGCCGACGCTGTTGCAGACGGCGTAGTCATTGGGCTCCGTGTACTTGGCCCCCGTGTAGGCCGCCAGATCGCCATAGGCCGTGCAGTCCACGAAGGACTTCGCGTAGAATGCTTCGCGCCCGGACCGGCTCTCGACGATGACGCCCCGGAGGCGCGGACCACTCATGATTGCTCCGGCCAGCAGCGTATTCACGAACACCTGGACGCCTGCCTCCACGAGCATCTCGAACGCGGTCAGTTTGTACAACTCCGTGTCGATGCAGGTGCAGACCGAGTCGTAGTTGTAGCCTTCGGTCATCTCCGCATGGCCCGAGCAGCCGCCGACCTTCACCAGCCGCTCGACGATCTCCTGGGGAATCCCCCGGACCACCTGCCGTTTCGCCACGCCGGGAAACGCCTTCCACAAGTTGTAGAAGCTGTGCAGGGCCGTACCGCCCTCGGTGACGGTCCCGCCCGGATAGCCCTTGACCTCGATCAAGGCCGTCCTGGCCCCCTGGCGTGCCGCCGCGATCGCCGCCACCACGCCCCCCGTCCCCGCTCCCGCCACGACGACATCGAACTCCCGCACGGGCAGCCTCTTCGCTGGCTCCTCATAGTACTCCCCGCTCGCACGCGCGGCCCGCGCCGGTGTCCCCGTTGTCACCCCAGCCCCAACCCCCATCCCCGCCGCCAATACGCCCTTCGAAAACTCCCGTCGATTCATTACGTCCTCCTTTCTTAGGGATGATTGTGCTCCTGGCCTGCGGCCAAGACAAGGCTAAAACACATGAATCTCCGCACGGTCGTGGCAGCGTCGCTCAGTAGATGCATGCGTCGAGGATGGAGAGCACTTCTTCCAGCACAGGTTGAGGAGCTCTGGCGAGGCGCTTGGCGCTGCGAGCGCGAAAGTCGATGGACTTGACCTGTTCCACCATCACGAAGCCTGTCACCTTTGGGCACCCAATGACCTGCACGTGAAAGGGAAAGCCCCGCGCCGTGCTTGTGATGGGGCAGACGATGGCGAGCCCTGTGTGTCTGTTGAAGAGGTAATGGCTAATCACCAAGGCCGGTCGGCGGCCTTTCTGCTCCTGGCCGGACTGTGGGTCGAACGTAAGGGCGATCAGATCGCCTCGGTGAGGAACGTATCCGGTCATCTACCAGACCTCTTTGCCGACTGGACCACCCCAATCAACCTCTTCGCTCTTTTGGCCCTTCGGGATTTGGCGGACCAGCTCGCGCAGGCGGTGTTTGCCGCGCAGATGCCTGATCGGAGCCACCACGATGACGCCGTCGTGAACCGCAACGTCCACCTCATCGCCCACGCCGATCTGCGCGTCCTCCAGCAGTTGTCTGCTCAGACGTAGCCCCTGACTATTGCCCCATTTCTGTACTTTCGTAACCATCGTGCATTCTCCAACGGATATACGAAGTATAGCCCTCGGTCTCGCGATTGTCAACACGCCTGGATCTTGTCACCGTAGATGTCAATCAGGCACTCGCGAAATACCTGATCGAGCCGGGCGGGAGATGCGTGCCTGGCAGGCGGGGCCTGCATCCCGGACAGGCGGTCCACCTCGTGGGAAAGGAAGCTCGAGATCGCGGGGATGTGCGGCCCGCGGTCCAACTCCTCTCCCGCCTTCTTACGCTGGATGAGGGCTTGGACGGCGGTCTTGACGCTACCCTCATCCAGGATGCGCTCCACCAGCGTCTGGAACTGGGTGGGGACGACTCCATAACCTCTCTCGATCCATAGGCAGGCGAGGACCGGCCGGAGCACGTAAAAGTATTTCTTCAGCCAGACCATGTCCCCTTGCAGGAAGTCGCGATAGTTTCCTTGAGCCATGTGGAGGTAATGATAGTGGCAGGCGGCGGGCTCGTAGTATACCGGCATGAGTTCACGGATACGCTGGACCACGCTGCTGCGCTCGTGGTAAACGATCGGCGATTGCAGCCACTCCAGCAGCGGCGGGTTGGACTTCCGAAGCAACTGCAGCGCCTTCTTGAGATCCCAACCCGATACATCCAGCAGCCCCTCGATCGGGCGTTCGATGGTATCGCTGCCGGACCCGACGCGCAGATACCACTCGGTAGGGTGGACATAGATGAAACGGACATCATAGTCGCTGTCGGACGATTCGAATCCCCACGCCCGGCTGCCCGACTCACACGCGTAGATGACGCAAACGCCTCGCTCACGCGCGATGCGCTCCAGTTCGGCCTCAATCTGTGTGTGTACGTCCATCTGTCTTAACCGCCCGACCGCTTGACCGTATAGCCGCGCTGGGTCAACTCCGCCACCAGCAGGTCGCGGTGGTCGCCTTGAATCTCGATGGTATTTCCCTTTACGGTCCCGCCGGCCCCGCCTCTTCGTTTGAGATCTGTGGCGAGCTTCTGCAAGCCCTCTTCATCGAGCGGCAGACCAGTGATGACGGTCACGCCCTTGCCCTTGCGGCCCTTGGTCTCCCGCCCGACTCGCACGATGCCATCGCCGATGGGAACAGTCTTCTTCTCTTCGCGGCAGACACACTCGCCCACCGGCTTGCCGCACGCCGGACACATCCGGCCGTGCTCGGTCGAATAGACGATCCCACTTCCTTTTGCCATACAGACCTCAGACCGCCGACCTATCGCTCCTCAGCACCCAATGTTCCTTCCCCAGCAAAGCAGACGAGGAGGCAACAATAGTGACGTCCACTGCGCCACGTCTCAGTACGAGGCGTCTCCAGCCAAGTGCGAATCTTCGGCAAGCCGGTCGTCAGGAGCAATGATCTGGCGGCAGACTTCCTCTCCCTCGGAACCGGATAGACGGACACTTCCCAGGTTTCATCGTACCAGCCCATCTCGATGAACTCCTGACTCGCAAAGCGACTAGGCCGAACATGACGGTAGCGAGCTTCCAGCACGCCAAGAGACTCGCCGGAATCCAGTATCTCACGGACACGCGCCGCCGTCGTCAGATTGTAATGGCATACGAAGCCGATGGTGAGACCAGTATACTGCGGGACCCCCTCCAACGCTTCGCTAATCTGTTTCGCCCCAAGAGGGAAAGCCAAATCCTTGGAAATCCTCCATCTGTATCTTGTAGGAATCATGGCTCACCACATCTATCCGGCGGACGCGGATTCGCACCGATTCCAGGTAGCTCAACCAAACGCTTTGCGCAGGACGGCCAGGCTCTTGGGGATCGCGGTCTTGTAGTCCTCGTTGCCTTCGAATTCGAGCGAGACATAGCCACGGAAGTTGTTCTGCTTCATAACGCGGGCGATGCGGTCGTAGTCGAGGTCGAGGGTGTACCAGAGGCCGCCGCCATAGTAGGTTTTGGCCTGCACGAGGACGGTCTGCGGGGCGCACGTTTCGAGCTTGTCGTAGGGGTCTTCGAGGAAGTTGCCCGTGTCGAGCAGGACCTGGAGCCAGGGTGAGTTGATCGTGTTGACGATCCGCAGCAGCCCTTCGGGCGTGCGGGCCATGCCCCAGTGGTTCTCCAAGCCAAGGATCACGCCGCACTCTTCGGCCTTGGGCAAGAGCTTCTGGATGCTGTCGATCACCCACTTGAAGCCGTCCTCTTCCGTGTAGCCGGGCAGGGGCGGCTCGATGCCGCGCTTGGCCATGAGGTCGTCGAAGCTACCGGTCGTGCCCCAGCGGCCGGTGTTGAGGCGGATGATCGGAATGCCGAGCTTGTAGGCGAGCTCGATCTGGCCCAGCGTCAGGTCGATATTCTTCTTGCGTCGGGCCTCGTCCGGCGAGACGAAAGCCTGGTGCGTCGACATGCAGCAAAGATCCAAGCCGTTGATCAGCGCCCGGCGCTTGAGCTTTTGCAGATAGCTGTTGTCTTCATTCTCCATTTGCATCAGCAGAATATCGACGCCGTCGAAGCCCATGCGGGCAGCCTCGTCGATACACGTCTCGATGGGCATCTTAAGACCATTCTTGAAGCGCCAGAAGGAATACGTGGAGACGGCGATCGGATTGCCGCGATGGACCTGGGAGAGAGAGTCGGCCGGTTTCTCACTGGCGTGACGCGCCGCACCGGTCCCGGCCATAGCCGCTATCGAACCCGCCATGAATGTTCTGCGATCGACATGTGCCATCGTCCTGCTCCTCTTCTCGACTCCCAGCAAGAATCCGGGGAGCATTTCGGATGCGTTTATCGCTTTGGGGCTACCAGCAGAACAAAGGACGGCCCGGCCGAAGTCGAGTCCGTCCTGCTGTATAGCTGTTGGACTCGGCGCTCGGGTCGCACGCCTGCGTTGCCCTATCCTCCGGCCCAACAAGGGAATCCTACGCCGGACACGCCCCGGATTCAAGGGTATTGCTCAAGGAATTGTGTCTGGCCCATGAGCCTGCTGGTAGCCTACAAAGCGATAAACGCGATCTCGGGAGTCTTAGGTCAGTTGCCGGGGTCTGACAAGGGCGCCGCTGCGGATTTGCGCGGCCACTTGGAGGAAGCGGGGCAGGGCGTAATCGAAAAACTGCCGGTAACTCTCGCAGAAGTAGCTTTCGCGACCGTAATTGTCCCGGTCAAAGGGGGCGCGGTCCTTCATGCACCCGCCCCGGCACAGCGCCAAGTGCCGGCAAACGAGGCATTTGTTCGCGAGGTTCTGCTTCTGGCGGGCAAAGGTCTTCTTCTGGGGACAGGCCGCGAGTTGCTCGATGGGGGTCTCCAGGAGATTGCCGAGCCGCCACTTCGGCTCCACGAAGAAGTCACACGGAAAAACGTCGCCCGAATGCTCGACGACGATGTACTGGCTGCACTGCCGGTCGAAGCTGCAGATCGTCGGATGGCCGTGGATACAGAAGCTCAGGATGGAGTCGAGGTCCCGGACGCTGAGCTTCTGGGGCCCGAATTGCAGCCAGCGGTCGAAAATCCGGCACAGAAAGTCGCCGTACTGCTTCGGCGAGACGGAGAACTCGGCGATCTGGCCCGTCGGCGGGTCCACCTCGACGCAGGGGATGAATTGCAGGTAGCGCACGCCCAGGCCGATCAGGAAGTCAAAGACTTCGTCGGGATGGTCGGCGGTCAGATGGTTGACCAGCGTGAGTGTATTGAATTCGACCTGGTGCTCCTTGCAGCGGTCGATCGCGCGCAGGACGCGGTCCCAGGTGCCGTGGCCGCCGAGATCGAGGCGATAGTGGTCGTGCAACTCCTTCGGCCCATCGATACTGATGCCGACGAGGAATTGGCTCTCGTGCAGGAACCGGCACCAATCGGCGTTGTCCAACAGCAGGGCGTTGGTCTGGAGGGAGTTGCCGACCTCCTGGCCGGTGATGCCGTGCTGCTTCTGAAGCTCGACCGCTTTCTTGTAGAAGTCCAGGCCCATCAGCGTCGGTTCGCCCCCTTGCCAGGCAAAGCCCGACAAGTGAAACCGCAGACCCATGTAGTCTTTGACGAGCCTTTCGAGCACCTCGTCGCTCATGCGCTGCCGGCCGGTGCCGATCTGGGCGGATCGGCACTTGTAGAAGCAGTACGTGCAATCGACGTTGCAGTCGGAACCGGAGGGCTTGATCAGAAGCGTAAATGGCTGCATGGAGGAATATCGGATTTCAAATCACAAATCGGAGATTGTCCCATTGTCTTTCATTCGTCGCCTGCCGGCTCGATACGCACCGTCCACGTATCCTGCAGGGTGGGCGTCTCGGCTTTCAGCAGGATGCGCGTGAGTCGTTCGGGCCAGACCGCGCGGAGACGGCCATCCTCGACGGGAATCGTCTCGAGGACCGGCTTCAACTTACCATCATCAAACCATACTTGCACGGTCGTGCGGGGTTCGGGTCCCTCTGCCGTTTTCAGCAGCAGTTGGCCTGCCTGCCGCACCTCGACCTGGCAGGGCGTCAGCAGGGTTAGCGTGATCTCTTTGGCCGGCTTGTCGAGCGTGTAGGTCTCGGTGATCCCGATGTCTTTGCCGCGATTGAGGCGGATCGTGCGAACCCAGGATTTGACGTTCGCCTGCTTCGGATAAGCGCCGGCAATATCGAGCTGAAGCTGGGCATGATCGTCGTTCGCCTCGTACCGGACCTCGCGGGCGGCGAACTGCCTGCCGGGGCTCTGCATTACGCCGCCAATGGTCGGCAGATTGTGGTATGCCGACTGCATGGTCCAAATCTCATAGCGTTGCCCGCTGAAGGTCTTTCGGCTATAGGTCTCGACGCCGGCATCGATGAGAATGGGCCGGCCGTCCCGATAGACGATGAAGTTGCCGACGTCATTGTGATTGTGGCTCTCGGCGTTGTGGCCGCCTTGGGCCCCGACGAAGAACCCCTTCGTGGTCCCTTCGGCACAGCGGGCCGTCATCACCTGAATGCCATCGAGCCAGGCATCCCGCACCAGCGGCGGCTGGGCTGGGGCCGCCCGCATCTCGGCATCATTGAAGATCTCCGCCAAGTACCGGCCGACCGAGTACCCGCCCTTGCCGAGGAAGCCCGAGCCCTTGCCGCGATCCATGGCATGGAAGTAAGCACCAAAGGCCGCGAGCCGGTCGTCGGCGATCCGTTTGCCGTAACGATACACCAACTCACCGTCCGGACGTACCCTGGCCGAAGCGTCGGCAAAGTTCACAAAGTAGTCCTGGGCGATGTGGACGCGATAGATGTACCGGCCCATCTCCTTGACCAGCGGCCGGTCGTAAACATCGATCGCGCCCTTCGTGGCGCTGTGAAGCAATTCGAGACAGTCGAGCAGAGAAGCGGGCGCCCGACCCCAGTAGCCGGGACCCTCATCGCAGCCGCCGTCGTCGGCGTAGGCGTCGAAGAAGTGGTCCAGGCTCCGGACGATCTTGGCTACGCCCTTGATCCTGCGCGCCTCATCCGGCTCCACCAGCAGCGCGCAGGCCAGCCAGTTCGAGTTGCACCAGGGGTTCCAATTGTTGACGCGACCGCCGGCAAAACCCATCCAGCCGAAATCGTCCCGCTCCAGGCACGGCGTGAGAATCCGCCGGTCGATTTCCTGCCGGATGCGCGGGCGGACCAGCGGCGAGACGCGGTCAAGCTGTGCGCCCAGCAGGTAATAGGTCCAGGCCAGGCTCTCGCCTGTCTCGGCGGCGAACAGGTCCACAATCGGCTCGGCGGAATCGGGCAATCCGGACCCGGCCTTCTGCGCGCCGACGTGAGCGGGCACGCCCCAGAACGACTCCTCGCAGAGGGCCCAGACGCCGTTGACGATGTCGTCGAGGAAGCGGCCCTTGCCCTCGACGCACTCCGCAACGATCAGGTCCGTCAGGGCGTTCCGCCGGGCGAAGCACTCGTGCTCGTAGCGGCTGCGGTTGCCGTGGCGGGCGTATTCGAGAAAGAGCGTCGCCGGCAAGCTCGGCCACTGGTAGCGAAGATATTGTTCGCCATTGGCGCTCAGGTCCTTGCGGACCGGCTCGGGCAGACTCTCCCAGCGTGCCCTCTCGCTCCCCGTCGGCCACGGATGCCATTGCCCGCGCGGAACGAGGACCTTCTCGATCTTCTCCTGGGGATACAACTCGCGCAGTTTGAACCGACCTTCTTTCGCCGCCACGGCACCGGAGAGGGCCGACGCAAGGAGGAAACCGGCAACGATGCTCCCATGCACGGCAGGCTTTCGTATCTGCTCCACACGAACCTCCATTTCTAGAACACCGCACCATCTGTCATCTCGTAGGGTGGGTTCTCAACCCACGCGTTGCCCCAATCGACGCGCACTTGACGCGTGGGTTAAGAACCCACCCTACAGGCGCGCTCAACGAGACTCTCCAGGTGCCGCGGAGACCTGTCGGGGCCGAGCAATCACCTCGACGACCGACACGCCGGACAGGTCATTGCCGATCAGACAGGGACGCGGGCCAACCACCAGCGAGAGACGATTCGGGACAAGTTCGCTGCCGCGCTTCGTCCAGTCGCGAAAGCCCCAGTGGGTCAGGTACGCATCGCGTCCCGTCTGCCGGATCATCAACGGCTGCGCCGGCGCGTTCGTTTGCAGGATTACCTGATGCTCCTGGTCGTCCGCCGACCAGAGGGCCCAGCAATCCTCTCGACCCACCTTGAACCGCAGGACCTGTACGGGCGAATCATCATTCGCCCCTACAGACGTGGACAGGCGGTCCACGTACTGCCCCTGGGCCACCACCGGCGCGATGTCCGCGAGCACATCGTAGGCGGGTTTGGGCGTCAAGTCCGGTCGGACCAGCCCGAAGTTGTCCTCGTTGTACTCGGCCTTCCAGCCATCATCCTGGAAATCGTACCACCAGATGCCTTTGAAAGAAGGCGACGTGCGGGCCAGCAGGTATAGCCGCGCCAGGTACGACCCGGAAAGCTCCGGGTCGGTCCCATTCCTGCCCACGTGGGTGGGCCAGCCCATTTCCGTGACGTAGAACGGCACATCGCCGCCCTTATACTTGCGGAGCATCTCCTGCACGCCGGCCATCCACGCCGCACACGCCTCGGGGCCGCGCTGCGGGAATTTCTCGCTGTAGTTGTAGCTGTGGATCGAGATCGCGTCGCAGACGTCGAGGGCGCCGAGCTTGACGATCCCTTCAAGCCAGCCCTTCTTGACACCGCCGCTGGTGCAGGCCCCGGCCATCACGATGACGCCGGGCTCGGCGGCCTTGATCCGCGGATACACGGCCTTGAGCAGCTTGACGTAGTCCTCGGCCGACCCGCCCTGGCGATACTTCTGGGGCATGCCGATGCTGATGTCCCACTCGTTCCAGATCTCGTACAGCCGGACCGCCTTGCCGAAGTGCTGCACGACGAATTCCGCATACCGGCAGAACCCCTCAATTGCTTCGGGCGAGCGGGGCCGATCCCCGTCATCGTAGAAGCGATTGGCATAATCGAGGATCAGCAGGACGTTCACGCCTTGGCCTGCGGCTCGCCGGACATACGTATCGAATTGTTCCGGCATGGCGAGCTTACCCTTCTCGCGCTCGACCGCACCCCAGCCCACTTCATCGCGAATCGAGGCAATCCCGGCCTGCTTGATTCGCTCCAGGTTCCGGTCCAGGATGCCCTTGCCCTGGCTGAAATGCGTGCACGCCCCGACAATGAAGCCGCCGGCGGTGACACCGGGAGGCGGCTCCTGCGATGTCCCTGCGGGCACACGGCCAACGAGGACACAAGACGCGACAAGAAGCAGACACACCACAGAATGGGTTCTCTGCATGGTCGATATCTCCTTGCTTTCATTCATAGCACGCTCCTGCCTCGCCCATAGACTGCGAGACAAGGCCCACATGATACCAGTAGCATAGCGAAGGGGCCACCCACCAACGGCACGGTTGTGCCATAGGCAGACTCATTATTGTCATTCCCACGCAGGAATGCCACGCCCGAGGGGAGCCCGTGTCGAGAAATAACGGGGGGCGGGAATCCAGCGGCGCAGTGATGTAGGGTGGGTCCTCTACCCATGCGTCAAGGCCTGGTGGCGCTGTGGTTTCGTATGGGATTGTATCCCTTGCCGGAACCGTGCCATTCGGGTATAATAAAAAAAATTGTCGATTTGGACACGAACGCAGGGCGATGAAGGCCAGTACAGTGACTAAGAACCAAGGGGACTGTCGCGGTTATGGGAACCGCGCACCCGCGTAACCGTTGGAGTTGCGGAGAATGTCGATGACTCATTCCAAGACCGTTATTCTTATCCTTATCGTCGTCGCCGGTCTGGCGGCGGGAACTGCCATAGTGACGGGATATGCAGACAAGCCGAGTCCCGGTCCGCAGGGAGCCTGTCAGGTTCAGTGCGACGATTGCCCGTTGCAAGGCACCGACGCCTGCTGCAAGGCCAAGGCGCCCGGCTGCGGCGACAGTGCCAAAGCGTGCGCAAGTCCCTGCTGCGGAACAGCTTGTGGGAATCCACCCGCCGGTTGTTGCCCGCAGGAGGCCCCGGCGGCTCCCCGTGCCGAATCCGGTTGCGGGGGCTGTCCGATGCAAGGGTGTCCGCGCGCGGAGTAGTGTTTGGAATACCGCGTTTACGCGGTTCTAAGCCGCCTGAAGGCGGGACTCCAAACGTCGCAACCTATCAACGATGTCCCCGATACCGCAGGCACCCTGTGTCTACCTGCGAGATGTAATTCCTTTTTTGACAAGGGCTTGCATCGGTTTATCCGATGCTATGTGGTAACTTTTTTTCAGTTGCTGCGAGTCAGCAATGCGGATGGGCGCCGATGTAGAATGGACTTCAAGCTCAATCCCCATCCCTGCATCTGGGATGCCGCCGGGGCCGCCTGGCCGGTGCGGCGAGGTACTCCAGGGCACAATCCGCCACCTCCCCAATCCAGCCGGCATCCAGGGCCGCCGCGAATTCCGCCAGTAAGGATCGCACGTCGGTAGCCCCCGCCTTGTCGCCCTGACCCTACAGCCCCTCCAGGCGTTTGGCCAAGAGCCTCTCAGCCCGGCCGATCTTCGCCGTGACCTATCTCAGGAGACATAAAGCATCGGTGCCCCTTGCGTAGAAGCAAAGAGCACCGAGCCTTCCAAACGCTTCTTGGATACAAACTATCCGTTTGAACTGAAGCGTCTGAAATCTCAGTGTATCAGTTGTCTCACGCGGCGGATTTCTCCCGCCGCACTCGTTATTCTACCGCCATCCCATCCGCAAAGGCAACAACAAATCCGGCTCTGCACGATAGAGAATACTCAAGTCCCATGAGGCTCCACCCGCGGTCGTTCCTCCTGGTTGAACGGTCACATCTGCGAAAATGGACCGCGTACCTTCAGTCTCTCGTTACGTGACGAATTGCCCCCTTATTCTTTTGGGCTTGGCGCTGCAGAGGCGTTGCGTCATAATACCCTCTGGAAGTATCATTGACGAAAGTGCGAGAAATGCGCCGCCAGGTCGTCAGATTTCCGGGAGGCAGGCTATGCCAGACTACAACCTTTTCGGTCTTAGTGTGCGCTCGTTCGAACAACTTGTGCAGGCGCTCTCACTAAAAATCATTGGACCTGACACCGCGATCCTTGGAGACGGGCCTGGAGCAATCTCAATCCATCGCCCCCGATAAAGGGTTCTTTGAGTTGGGAGCCGATTCCCTGGCCGCGGTGGAATTGCGGAACTCCCTCCAGAGCAGTCTGGGCCGTTCCTTGCCTGTCACTTTGGTCTTCGACCATCCGTCCATCAATGCACTCGTCGAGTTTCTGGCCAAGGGGGTGCTCAAGGAAATCATATCGGCGGAGACGACCACGCGCCCACCGGAGTAAAAGACTCCGTCGGGAAGCGGGTGTTCAAGAGCCGGAGGATGCGCTTCTTCTGCAACCCTCTTCCTCGGATGTTCGGTGCTCCGGACCGCCGGTGCAAGCCACAATCACGGGATTCCTGGATGTTTTTCTATCATCAAATTGGTTCTGTAATATGGTATGCTGATACATGGGGAGGTTTTACACCTTGGTGTATGGGAGATCACATGGGTTCTGAAACGAGAGTCGTCTTGCCGTTCGCGGTTATTACCGAATCGGATGCTGACTTGGTGGGGCCCAAAGCTTCCAATCTGGCGCAAATGAGCCACTTGGGTCTGCCTGTACCTGAGGGTTTCTGCATAACCACATCCGGGTATAAGAACCATGTCGAAAGCATCCAGGGCTTCCACGAGATGGTTGCGGCGCTGGCGGACGCTTCGGCGCGACCGGCCGCGCTCCTGGCGAAGATCAGAAAGGCCATCGTGGACCAGCCTTTGTTGCCGCGCCTGTGGGACTCGATCAGGGAATGCTGCGACCGGCTGCGGATTCTGCCGATGGCGGTCCGGTCCTCTGCCACGGCCGAAGACCTGGAGGATCGCTCCTTTGCCGGGCAATACGAGACCTATCTGCACGTCCAGGATGTGGAGCGGTGCCGCGACGCCATCAAGGGGTGTTGGGCCTCCCTGTGGTCGCAGCGCGCCTACAGTTACCGGCAGTCAACCAAGCTGCGCGGCAACGACGTAGGGATGGCGGTCATCGTTCAACAAATGGTGTGTGCCGATGCCTCGGGGGTGATGTTTACGGCGGACCCGGTGGCACAGGACAGGAACCGGCTGGTGATCGAAGCGTGCTACGGCGTAGGAGATGCTCTGGTGGCGGGGCGTGTGGCTCCGGATCAATTTGTCATAGACAAGCTCACGCACGCCGTGGTGCAGCAAAGCCTATCCGAACAGATGCGAAGGGACAGAGCATGGAAGGCTGCCCCGGCACAGGCAGACGGCGCACGCACCGTGCGGGATCCCTGCATTGACGAGGCCACGATTGGCAAGCTGTTCGACCTGGCCGCCACGATCGAGAAGTATTACCAGTGTCCTCAGGATATTGAGTGGGCCATGTGCGCCTCGGAGGTGCGCATTCTCCAGAGCCGGGCCATCACGACTATGCGGAAGGAGCCCTCCTGGGAAGATCGCCAAGTGTGGTCTTGCGTCAATACGAGAGAAGTCATGCCGGACGTGCTGACGCCCTCGACGTGGTCGCTCATGTCCGATCTGCTGGAGTCCACACTGAACATGGTGCTGGACATGATGGGCCTCGACCGCGGAAGCAGTCCCGTAGTCGGCCTGGTGGCCGGCCGGTGCTATGCAAATCTCAACACGCTGCTGGGAATCGCCCGCAGACTGCCCCTTGTGCGGCACGCCAGGCTCAATACGATTTTCGGCGATACCGCTCCCGGAGAGGAAGCCCGAAGATGGATCGAACTGGCCACGCAGGACTGTGCCGAAGTGAGATCGCACTTCGGCAAAGCCTTGTTGAGACTGCCCGGTAATTTCTTTCACGCGGTTTTCTATACGGAAAAGAAAGGGGAACGCGCGATCGCGGATATGCAGCGCGTGGTCCAGGACTTCGACACGCTCGACCTGAAGGCATTGTCCGGCAGGGAGATCATCGACCATCTGACCCAATCGGTTGAATACCTCAAGCAATTCATCTCTCGCGGACGTCACGGCTCAATCTACGGCGGCGTTGCGGTTGCGGCTTTTATGTTGCTGCGCAAAGTATGTGTGCGGTGGCTCGGCGAAAGCGAAGGTTTCGCCAACGGTCTGCTGATTGGCGTGGGCGACATGACGGATGCCCGGTCGGGGCTCGATCTGTGGCAATTGGCCGAAGAGGCCGGCCGCCATCCTCCGGTCAAATCCGCTCTTCTGTCTGGAGATACGTGGGAGCACGTCTCGGAGGCTATCCGGCCAGTCGTGGGGGGAGACCAGTTCCTCCAGAGCTGGGCCCAGTACATGCGGAAACATGGACATCATGCACGGGGTGAATTCGAGCTCTACAATGCGCGCTGGTGTGAGCGACCCGACTATATCCTGTCCATTGTCCGCAGCTTCATGTCGGGGTTGGAGCAGACCAATGTGGTGACGGCGTGGCGCGAACGAACGGAGAAACGGCGCCAACTGGTGCAGGAGTGCTGCGCGAGGCTGAAGAACCCCCTCCGAAGAGCGGCTTTCCAGCGTCTCGTGACGCGGGCGCAGCATTTTGTCGCGGTGCGGGAGAACTCCAAGGATCATTTCATTCGCCTGATCTTCATGACGTGGCGTCGGCTGCTCCTGGCGCTGGGGGATCGGTGGCACGCCCAGGGCGTGCTCGGTCGCCCGGAGGACGTGTTCTTCCTGACCCTGACGGAGATGCGGGCCGTCGCGGCGGGCGCATCGGATGGGGATACGCAGGCCAGGATCGAACGGCGGAAATCCGAATATGAGAGCTATCGCGGCATCGCTCCTCCGATTACGGTGCTGGGACGATTCCAGCCGCAGACGAGGCCGCCGCTGCGGGAGGACGCCACGGCAGAGTTCCTCAAGGGATTGGCGGTGTGCCCGGGAATCGTTCGGGGCAAGGCCAGGGTGATTCAGAGTGTGGAGGATGAAAGCCACGTGCTGCCCGGAGAGATTCTGGTGGCACCGTTCACGGATCCGGGTTGGACGCCGTATCTGGTCTCCTCGTCGGGTATTGTGATCGATCAGGGCGGTCTCTTGTCTCATGGCAGTATCATCGCACGGGAATACGGGATCCCTACCGTTGTCAATGTCGGCCCGGCGACGCGCATCATCAAGACAGGCGACACCGTCGAAGTTGACGGCGATCAGGGTACGGTCAGAATTCTGCGCCGATGACATAGCCAAAGACCTACTTCCGAAATCTGATCGCGGGGCTCTGGCGGACAGACCCTAGTTTCCCCCGCGGGTCGTGTCATTGTATAGGAACAGCGCGGATATGGCCTATGATCTTCCCTGCGCCATTATTCAATCCCATCATTGGCCGGAGTGCTGACGGAGAAAGAACAGGACTTTCTCACGGGCTGATTCCGCACCGGGGCCGACCCAAATCAGGTGACCGCAATCCTCCAAGGCCAGCAGGTCGGCGTTGGGCACCGTTCGCGCGATGAATTCGGCATGTGCGAAGGGTACATTCCCGTCGGCACGGCCGTGCAGGACCAACGTCGGGCAGGTGATCTGTTCCAACGGGTAGACCGGCAGATCCGCATACTGGTGCAGGTCATTCCAGAGCCCCGCGCGTCGCGCGCTGAGCGACAGCCCGGAGGCGACCAGGGCATGGAAGAAAGCGAGCTGCGCGGGATGCCGGCGGACATAGGCACGGCGTTGCTTCGCCTTGTCCAACTGCGGATCCTCACTGGCATTGAAGAACATTCGAACCAATAGGCTCGGCCAGTAACGTGCGATTACATGGAAGGCCCAACCTGCGAAATCCACCAGCCCTTGGCCGGACCTTGAGAAGACGACCCGGCCGAGGAGAGAGTGGGTGGAACGACGTGGCTCGACGTAGCGCCGACTGACCGCCGATTGCAGCACCAGGGCCCACACGCGGTTGCGATGACGCAAGGCGAACTGCAAGGCGGTCGGGCCGCCGCCGGAGGTGCCCATCACGGCGACCTTCTCGATTCCCAGGATATCCAAGAGGCCGCTCATCGCGTCCACGGCTTCTTCCGGCGTTGCTCCCGTAGATAGAGGCGTGCGCAGGTAGCCGGGACGGGAGGGAGTCAGGACCGTGAATCCGGCCTCCTGTGCGTCCCAACGGAGGGCCAAAGTCTGGTCGTAGCCGGTTGCGCCTCCATGCAACTGGAGGATCACGGGACCTGTCCCGACCCGCGCGAACTCGACCGGGCCGTGGGGCGTCTCGACCATCTCGCTGCCGCGCCGCAAATGGGCGAGGAGCCGCCGTCCCCAGAAGAGAAAGGCCCCCAACCCAACGAGGACGATGATAAGAACCGATAGTCCTAACCCGGCATTTCCCATATCACCTTTGCCCGGCAACAGTGCCAGCCTCCTAACGTACAGATATGCCGCCACTGCCCCGGGGAATTCAAGTGCAGAATGCTCCCTCTGTGCCCCCACGCACTTGGCGCGAGCCATTGCAATCGATGCCGTACCTGGGTATCATGAGAAGAGTACCTTTCAGGGGCACAGTCTATGAAATCAAAGGGAAGACCCCAGCTAACTGACTCTCGGCCAATGGCCGCGGATGACGCATTCTCCGACGAATGGTTTGTCCGGTACCTGCTGCACGCGGTGTTTCTCGTTGTCCTCGTGCTCACGGCCATCGGTATTGCCCTGTACCTCAACGGAGGCGAATACCTCCGCGACTGGAGCAAGGAGCCGGGGGCCGGTTTTCTCGCGTGCATGGTGTTGTGCCCGGCGCTGGGCGTGGTAACGCTGGCTCTCGCCATCTATGCCGGCATCCGCCTCTTTCTGCGTCCCCGCACGTTGGGGCACGCCTTCGTCCGGCTCGCATTCCTCGTCGCGCATGTGTCTGTCTTCCTCGTGTGCGCCGATACGATCTCGTCCACGGCCACGGCTCTCGTCGGCGGTTTCAGGCAGTCGTCCTCGGGGCTGGACCCAACGGAGGCCTGGAGAGCAGTCGATGGCCGGGACTTCTCGGGTTCGCAATCTGACGAGCGCGAGGGCGCGCCGGACGACTCGTCTTTCTCGCCTCCCTCTGGTCTGGGCTTGCCGGGGCTGGGGATCCCCGGTCGCGGGACGAGTTCACGATGAGTCCGGGCGAGCACGTCGCTACGCCTTCGTAGGCAAGCATCGCAGTGCCAGCAGACCGACCAGGGGCAAATTAGAGGAAGGGGTCAGCGAATCCCGGGGACACCATAGAATGGCGGTCCGTTAAGCAACATGGTGTCGGGCCTTCCACTGAGCGCGGGTGATGTGCAGGGACGGGTCCTGGCGTCGATGGAGTTTGCCGAGGTTCAGCCGACCGAGGAAGTCCTCGGGACTGTAGCAAAGGATCCGCTTGACGCGGGCCATCTTCAGCCGGTGATGCACGCGGGTCAAGAGTTCCAGGCCGTGGTTTTGGTAGTAGACATAGAGAGGCGCTCCGGCAAAATGCCGGTCTCCGATCAGCAAATCGCCCCGGCGCAGGGATTCGAGCCGAGACGAGAACAGACTCCATTCGCTCTGGCGATACGCGCCCAAGGCATAGTCCAGGATGGTCATGGTACCCGCCCGACACACCGTTACCAGACGAGCCAAAGGATAACGCCCTCGACCATGGTGGCCCTTGTTGACGCCGAAGGCCTTGACCAGTTCCGGCGTACGAATCATGGACACACAGGAGCCATCAACCAGAACCACCCGATGGTCTTTCCAGCGGTCGTAAGGACCAGACCGTTCCTGCGCCAGGGCCGAGATCTTGTGGAACAAAGCTACCCAGAATTTCAGAGGCACGCGGCGGCGGGCGTCCGCTACGCATCGTCGCGAGGGGCTTCTTCCGTGGAACTGGGGAAACCAACGGATGAAGGTATCCCAGAGGACCTGCCAACAGGCATTGAAGGATTCCTCCGGCCAGATCGCCGCCAGGATCATGTGCAGTACCGTCACGACCGGCGTGATCTTGCGTCGGCGAAAGCGATAGCCAATCTCTTGGCAGGCCTGCTCCACGAGTTCGTCGGACACGATATTCCGGATGGAATTGAAGGCGACGCTCTGGAGGGAGTCGGAAATCTGTGCAGGGGTTTGAGGCGTTTTGCCGATGCTATTCTTACGCATATTCGGGTCTCCTTACCGAGAATAGTGGTCGCCAATCCAACGATCGGCTGCGGGAGACCTTTTTCTTTGATTTCCTTAACGGACCGCCATTCTATGGCGTCCCCAGAATTCCACCCGCTGCGCGTGGAGCACTGAGGGATGTATGAGCAATTCGCTTCGTGCGGCTTCAGAGGTGCCGGTCCCCCCACTCCACGCGATTGTTAGGCACGGCGCCCACAGGGCTTAACGTAAGGCCTGTGGTTCGCCGTAGATGAAGTCATCCATCATGACGATGTCTCGTTTCCTATCATCATCCGGCCCTGGGGCGGCGTTGCCGCTCGTGATCCGCACCCGGGCGATGCGCGCGTCGTCCAACAGGATGCCGAAGAAGGAAAGGCTCCCATCGCCCGGCGAGGCCGGGACGAAGCTGCTGAACAGCAACTCGCAGTCGGCATCGAAGTACTCGATCAGCGTGCTGGCGTTATCGTTATGGTCTCCGTGCTTCTTGCCAGACCCGCTCCCGTCCGGCTGGTCAACATCTGTGAAGACAGCGCCGAACCCGGTGGTTGTCGCTCGTATGTTGCCGCCGCCGGGCACGAAGAAGTCCACTTCCGTGATGTTGCTCCCGATGGCGCTGAACAGCCGCAGCGGGCTGAACGTGCTGAAGATGGTCCCGTACGTCGGGTTGTGGAACAGGCCGGCCAGCCCCCCCGGTGGGAACAGAGCCGGATCGGCGGCAGGAGGAGCTTGCACGAACCCGGTCCCGTCCGGCGTCGTGAAGAGCGCGCCGCGTATGATCTGAAAGCCCGGGAACGGGTTCCCGGCGACCGCCGTGGTCTGGTTGTTGCCCCCGCCGTCCCAGTTGATCTCGCGGCGACCGCTGGCGAGCGGCCCCGGCGCGTTGCCGTTGTTGGGGTTCCCTAGCGCAGCGCGGAACGCATCGACCGTGCCCTGAATTGACTCTACGGTCGGCCCGGCTGCCTGGAATACGATCGGCGGAACGAAGTCCTTTGATGTGTCGCCCCGCGCCGTCGCCTGGCGAACTGAGACTGACACCATAACCGACAGCAAGCCAAAGGCGGCGACGACTGTCAAAAGGACATGCTTCTTCATAGCAATCTCCTTTCGAGTTGAGATGGGTTGAGTATACATGGTTTTGTTTGTTAATAAGCTGTCACATTTGCCTCAGGCCTTCTTCTCTCAAAGCATGCCGACCACCTCCTTTCCCCGGCCATTAGAGCTGCGGAACATCTCCAAACTTCACGGTACCGTCAGCATTCCAACATATGAATAAGGTGGATACTGTATCTTATGAAGAGAACTGCTGTATTTCTGCGGATTATTGGTGACAGTCAGTGCGCCACGAAGGCGTGGAGGACCAGCGGATGAGAGATCCGCCCGAGGAGTTTTCGGTTCACCTCGGTAGCCACCCAAGCGGTGCGGCGGGGTAACCGGCCGTGCCGAAGCCT
>Ga0315289_10001136_pt1 | contig 41558 bp, 28 predicted proteins | sample YL17G11_40_MG_FD_203452 | JGI IMG/M metagenome (GOLD analysis project Ga0315289, IMG submission 203452) | Sediment microbial communities from Yellowstone Lake, YNP, Wyoming, USA - YL17G11_40 | ecosystem: Environmental > Aquatic > Freshwater > Lake > Sediment | place: USA: Wyoming | collected... | reverse complement strand
CCGGCAACAGCGAAGGATAGATCAATTCCTTGACCAGCCAGATCAGCGAGAGCACAATGCCGGTGACGCCGAAGTATACGTCCGCGTTCTGGTCCGTGCCGAAGAAGTGAGCAACGACGAGCTTCTCGCCGAATCCGAAGATCTTGGTGCACACCGCGATCGTGGACAAGCTGAAGAATGCCTTGGTTAACGACGCTCCGATCCCAGCCGTGCCGTGTTTCGGATCGGAGGGCCGTGTCAGGGATGAACTCACAGGCCGTGCCTCCCTTCCGCGGGCGTACCGAGGAACCGCATCGGTGGCGCTCCCTTTCGGCCCGTCGCCCGGGGCGGCACGCCGCGCGTCAGGAGGAAGAAGCCGCCGGTCAAGCTCTCCGACATAGGAGCCATTCTCATCCTCTCGAGCCGCAAGGCTCGGTCTTCAGGAACAGTTCGGCCAGACGCTGTGTGGTGCCCTCCACATTGAACCGCTCCACGACGAATTCGCGGGCGTTACGGGAGAGATAGTCTCCCAGCGACCGATCCGTCAGCAGCCGTCGCAGCGCGGAGCTCAAGGCCGACGCATCGCCGGGGCGAACCAGCAGACCCGTCCGGCCGGGGCAGACAACCTCCGCAATGGCGGGCAGATCGGTCGCCACTACCGGCGTTCCGGCCGCAAAGGCCTCCAGGATCACATTGGGGATGCCGTCCCGGTCGCCATCGGCGGCCACGACGGAGGGCACGGCCAAGACGGCGGCCTCCTGGAGGACCCGCCGCACCTGGCCGGCGTCCTGCCATCCGGTCAGTCGCACGGAATCCTCCAGCGACATCTCCCGGATCATGGCACACAGACGGGTTCGTTCCGGACCATCCCCGACGAAGATCAGCCGGGAGTCAGGCTGATCTCGCACCACCTCGGCAAAGGCTTTCACGAGGTCCGGAAAGCCCTTCTTGGGCACGAGGCGCCCGACGGCCGCAACGAGGGGTCCTGCCCCGTCTCGCCCGGCGTCGTCCGGACGCCGTGGACAACCGCCGGCTTCGATCCCATGATAGTTCAGTACCAGTTTGTCATGGTACTTCGAGGCCATGCAGCCCTTCAGTTGTTCCAGACCTTGTCGCGAGCACACGACGATAAACCGGGCGTGCGCCACTTTCAGGCGGACCGCTCCCCGCTCCACGTAGATGTCCCTCGCATGGGCCGCCAAGCTGAGCTCACAGCCGGTCACCGCCAAAAGCCCCAGTCCAATGACCGCAGGCCAACTCAGGAAACACGCATGCACCTGCCGAATGGCGAAGTTATCCAGGCATTGGGCGAACCAGCCGATCGTGTGTACGTTGCCCAGCAGGGACTTGGCCTCCCGGGGACACGAGACCGCCAGCCGCAGAACCAGAAGCAGGAGGCGGGGAATCCGCCGCGTGTAGCGTTTGAGAAGGTATCCCAGGGAGCGCAGTGCCCGGAGAGACAACCAAGGAGGCCGGTAGCAGATGCGTCCGGCCGGACCGACGCTCTCCGCGAGACCGTCGGCGGCGGCCGCCAGGACGGTGACGTCAAAGCCCAGGTCCCGTAAGTGGAAGATCTCGCGTGCGACGAAGGTCTCGCTCCGGCAGGGGTACGTGGTCAACAGATACGCCACTTTCATCCGCCCACCTCTGCATATACTGCAAGGGTCGCCCGCGCCGCCGTGTCCCAGTTGAACCGGGCACTCTGTTTGAGACCATCCTCAATGTGCCGTTGCCTGGCCGTCCGGTCGCAGATCATCTCCGCCACGGCCCGCGTGATTTGGCCACCGTCCTCCGGATTCACCGGATAGGCGGCGCTGCCCAGCACTTCCTTCAGGGCACCCCGGTGGGAAGAAACGACCGGCGTCCCGCACGCCATCGCCTCCAGCGGCGGGAATCCGAATCCTTCGTAGAGGGAGGGAAAGACAAACACATCCGCCATCTGGTACACGGCAGGCAGGTCCTGTCGATCCACGTATCCGGCCTGAATCACGTTTCCCAAGGCCACTTCCTGCCGGATTTCGGAGAGCACTCTCCTGGCACGCCAGGTTCGGCTGCCCGCCAAGACCAGCTTATGAGGCAGGCCGAGTCTCCGCAGCCGCGTCTGGACTTCCAGCAGGACCCGGGTGTTCTTCTTGGGCTCAATATTGCCCACATGGAGGACATATCGATCGGGCAGACGGTAGCGCGAGCGGATTCGGGAGCAAGCCTCGGGATCCACTCCCGTACGAAAGATCGCGTCGACCCCCGAATGAATGATCCGCACCTTCGCCGCCGAAAGCCCCAACGTGCGCTGCAGGTCCGCCGCCGTCTGGTGCGACACCGCGATCACGCGCGCGGCCGTCCGCGCCGATTGGGCCATCAGGAGGTTGAAGTACAAGGCATTGGACGGCTTACACCAGCGGGGGTGGTCCAGTGCAATCGTGTCGTGAATCGTCACAACATAAGGGTGAAAAGCGCGGCGCAGCGGGCAGATATAACTCGTGCAATGCAGTACCGCCAGCGCATCGCGCCTGGCCAGGGTCGGGAGTTGGCAATGTTCCCACCGGATGCGATCCACCCTCCTCCGCAGGCCGGTGTCCACGATCCAGGTGCGATCCTGCGCGAATGGAACCAAGGGCCGGATCATCTCCGGCTGGTTGGTGTAGATTACGTACTCGTGTCCGGAGTCGGCCCGCAGCAGTCCCCCCAGCAATCCCAGAGCGTAGTACTCGACTCCGGAAATGGCTCGGTCGAAACTGTGAAGACAGAACCCGATTCTCATCTTCGCCTCATCCCGACAGGACTTCCTGGTACACGTCCAGCAGCCGGGGCATCATCTGTGCCGTCGTGAAATGGGCCCGCACGTTCTCCCGACCTGCCGTTCCCAGGGACCTCGCCAAGCGACCGTCCCGTGCGATCCCCAGCATGGCCAGGCTGATTTCCCGCACATTCCCCCGAGCCACGAGAATCCCATTCACCCCGGTGCGGATGATGTCCGCGGGTCCGCCGCGATTCACGGCCACCACAGGAATCCCGTAGGCCATAGCCTCAATGATGACTCTGCCGAAAGGCTCCCGTTCGGCCGTGTGCACCAGACAATCGATGTGCGGCCAAATCCTGGTCATGTCCTCTTGCCACCCTGCCACGGTGATCCTCTCGGAGATGGGTGAACGCGCAACATGGCGGAGGACGTCGCGCCGGTAACGGGAATCCCGGTGGAACACATCGTCCCCCACCAGGGTGAAACGACAGTCGGGCACCTCCCGCGCGACACAGGCCGCCGCGTCAAGAAACAGGAAATGGTTCTTCCAGGGAACGAATTGGCCGACGTGCGCAAAGGTAAATGGGTTCTTCCTCGGGCGGCACGGTTCCTGGCAGGTGCGGCCGGCCAGCGACTCGACCCAGCCGTGATCGACCGCGTTGTGCAGAACCGTGATTTTGTCGGGGCGCACCCCGGATCTGACAAGGTCCTCTCGCACTGCATGGCTCACCGCAATCACCTTTTGACAAAACCAACTGCACAGCCGGGAAAGCAACCCGAGATTGGCCAGATCACGGACGTGCAGAACCAGCCTCGTATTCGTCGCCAGAGTCACCGGAACGGAAATCACGCCGGCCCATAGATTATTGGCGTGAATCAAATCGGGGTGGACGGCACGTACCAGTTTGACCAGCCGGCGTGCCGTCTCAACCCAGTACGGGCACCAGAGCGGCGACAAATGGGACGAACTGGGCGGTTCCGGCAGATCATAGACTCGAATCGCGTCGCTCGTGAGCCTCTTTGCCAAAGGACTCAGTCCGGGACACGCAACCGCCAACTCGAATCGCGGGCGAAGCAGTTGAACAAGCAATATCAGGCTCGTCTCTGCCCCACCGATCGCACCCTCCAGATTGACAAAGAGGATTCGATCCATCAGTTGTTTGGACCACCCGCGCGCATTACTCCTATGAACTCCACAAGTCAAGGCCCGGGAGCACCGCTACCCACAGACTCAACGACCATGCCCTAGGTAAAGCGGATGTTGCTGCCTGCCCGTTGACACCGGCCGTCCCGGAAAACAGACGTTGACATCAGTAAGTCCTGACCGGAGGGTCGGCCTCGACCGTCATTTTTGCCTGGCGCCGGCCATCAACAAGACCCCACTCGGCTCCGCTTATTCTAGCAGAGGTGCGGCGGAAGATTCCCCGTCCACAACTCTCTAAAAGACACTGGAGGCATCCTGTTGTGGACCCACGACCCGGACCAGTAGCGTCTCCAGACCAGGCGGCGAAGACCTCCTTTGTGCAGGTCACAGCACCCTTGCCCTGCGATCTCGCGTGGGAAGTGGAATCCCTGTTGCTGAAGGTCTTCGAATACGGGGATTACAGCTTCCGTTCCGCCCTGACAGGCCGGTACGCCGAGACACTGGACTGCGTGTTCACTCTGGCAAGACGGGAGGGCACCCTCGCCGGCGTGGCCGGTTGTCTACATGCACGGGCTGATCCTGCCCTCGCCCTCCTGGGGCCCGTCGCGGTCGCACAGGAGTACCGCCGGAACGGCCTTGGCGCCAAGCTGATCCAGTCGGCCGTGGACTACTTGAAAACCCGGGAATGCGTGGCAATCTATCTGGGCGTCTCAAAAGGGAACCCGGCCATACGTTTATACGAGGCGGCCGGTTTCCGACCCTACCGGGGCATCGTGATGCGGTTACTGCCATTTGGGGAAGGACAGGTCCAGGACCTGGGTTTCGGCGAGGTTTCGGACGTCTCCATCCGGCCGGTTACGTGGGGAGACTTCCCCGCGGTGCAGGCTCTGGCGGTTTGGCCCGCCCGCATGTACACCTTCGATCTGCCGCGAGGAATCTTCTCCAGCCAATACTGCGAGCCGAGCCGGTTCTTATCCGTGTTCCCGGAGATGATGCGGGCCTTCGCCCGAACCGGGGGAGGCGCGCACGTCCTGCGCGCGGGAGAGCGGCAGGATGTCGTGGGCATCGCCTGGATGCGCCGGTTACCCGCCCAGGCACAGCAACACGTGGCGGAATTCGACCTCTTCGTCTGCGATGACTTCCTGGCGCAGGCGACGCCCCTGGCCAAGGCCACCCTCCAATTGCGAGGTTCTCTAGCGGTCCGCCAGACCTATTGCGCGTGCGTAAGCGGCGACCACCTGAAGCGGGAGATCCTGGAACAGCTCGGCGCCCGTTCTGTGGCCACCTTGCCCGGACAGGTCTGCCTCAAAGGCGAGTCCATGGATGTCCTCCTCTATCGGATCGATTAGCGGGCCAGGGAGGAGAGGTCCTCACCCCCACGGGACGGTGGGTCGGGCGGTTTCGCCGACGGCCGCTCATACCGTCGGACGATGACAAAACCGAAGCGCCGCTCCAGGGCCACCCTGTGGTTTTCGCTCAAAACGTCCTCCACCGTTCTCCTCTGAACGTCCCGGCCCAGCGCTTCGTTCCAACAGTAGCCCAGCACGAGCCACGGATGATCGTACTGGCGGGCAATACTCCGCAGAAGCGTCCCGTTGGGGTCGCTGAAGCGCCCACCGCCTCCCGGCCGGTAGGGTTCCGGTGACAACTCGCAAAGCCGCAACCTGCTCGGATTCGCCTCCAGTTGATAGTAGTAGTACTCAAAGGGCTGCCGGAGGTGATACGCATAGAACAGCACAGGCTCACCCTCCCCGGCGTTGGCCATGACAAACCGAGCGATGGAGCGCCAATCCTCTTGCGGGGAGGCCCGGTAGAGCCACAGGAGACAACGTCCCGACAGGAGCAGCAGGACGGCCACAGCGACACTCTGGAGCGGGAGGCGGCGCAACCGGGCGATGCCGGATGACCCGAGAAGAATCAAGGGCGGAACACACATGACCAGGTATCGATTGACCCATACCGGTTTCACCAGGACCGACACGAGAAAAGCCACCGCCGGAGGGACGACCAGCCACAGCAGGACCAACAGATGCCGCCAGTCGGTCATCGTCCATTTGCCGCCCGCGCCCCAGTGTCGCACGATAGGGACGATCGCCACGGCGCAGAGGACACCGTACAATACCACCAGGGAACGGCTTCCCGCCAGGCGCGTCAATAGAACCCAGAGATCGGACGGCGCGGGTTGGCTGAGCCAGTCCGCCTGACCACTGTTGAGCGGCTGGAACAGGACGATCGGGGCCAGCAGCAGCGTGAGAGAGACTCCACTGTACGCCAGATGTCGCCAGGGAGCATGCCCACGGGGCAGCCATGCGAGGGAGGCAATCTGCGCCACTAGCACCAGGATCCCGAAGAAGTGAGCGTAGACAGCCGCCGCCGCACACAACGTGAAGCCAAGCCAGTATTTCGGGGATGGCTCCTCCACCTCGCGGACCAGGAAATACGTTGATGCCGTGACCAACAGAACGAGCAGGCTGTACGCGCGCGCCTCCTGCGCGTAACGCATGAAGAAGAGGTTCGTGGCCAGCAGCAGCGAGGCGACGACCCCCGCGCCGCGTCCCGCCAGGCGCCGCGCGAGCCCGTAGACCGCCGGCACGGTGGCCACACCGGCGACCACCGACAGGCCGCGAACCACGGCTTCGCTGTGGCCCAGCATCAGCCAGAAGTGAAGCAGCAGGTAGTAGAGCCACATGTTGGCCTCGTACCGGCGCAGCCACTCCCACATCCGGTCCCAATCCAACGCCGTGACGACGCTGGAGACTTCATCCAGCCAGAAGCCGGTCACCCCGATACGAGAGGACGACACCAGGGCAACCGTCGCCATGGCGAACAGCACCCCCGCCGCAGGCACGCGCGAGGTTTCCCTGAGTCGTGGATGCCCACCCGTGGCACTCGGTACATTGGTCTGCATGTCGTCTCCCTGCTTCTGCCACCGGGCCCTGGGGCATTCCGCGGCTCTGCTTCGGCTTGGTCCCGGGCGCGCCCCGCTATTCGCACGTCTCTGCTTGTTCGGCCGGTGGAACGTAATGAGAGATCACCAGGCTCGTCTTTCCGCTTGGCGCCGGCTCGATTCTCTCCACGTGCTCCATGCGCACCGGGATCGCATCTCCCAGCAGGTCACGGAAGCGACGCTCCAACAGAGCGTCCGTCTGCGTTACCTCCGATCCCGGCTCGGGCACATATTTGACGATCAACGCGCCGTCGCGCACCTGCACCAGTTGGAATTGGCGGATTCCCGGATGCGTCATGTGACTCTTCAGGAGGTTCCACAGCACCACGCGGCCGTCGGGCAGCCTCACGTTCTCCCCCGTGCGGCCGATGATCTCGGCCAGCAGCGGGAGCTTGCAGCGGCAGGAGCAGAATCCTGCCATCCGCCGGGCCATGTCGCCGTTGCGGTAGCGGATGATCGGCATGACGTGCCGGTTCAGGTCCGTCAACACGACCTCGCCCATCTCTCCGTCCGGAACGGGCCGGCCGTCCCGGACGATCTCGACGATGACGTTGTCCGCGTTGATGTGATAGCCGCCGTCGCCGCATTGCCACGCAATCGTGCGGGTCTCGTTGCAGGCATAGATGTCGAGGACCCTGGTCTGGAACGTGGACTCGATCAATTCCCTGCCCTCGGGGAGCAGCAATTCCCCGCCGCTGATGATTCGCGCAGGCGTGAAGGAGGGAAAGACACCGTCGCGCACGCCACGGGCAAAGGCCCGCAGGGCCGAGGCGATCCCCGTGAGAGAAGGCCGGCCAAGCCGGGCAATCAGGGCTCCGGCATACTCCCGATTCGCGCGCGAGGTTACGTGCGGGTTCAGGTAGTACTTGCGGCAAAGCCCCTGGGCCACGACCCAGTGCGACGCCCGGGCTCCCTCCTGCTCCGTTTTGAGCAGCGTCAGGATGGCATGCCCCGCCACCGGCATGCCCACGGCGCGGAAGAATCGGATGGTGGCGGCGGAATTCATCCTGCGCGAGTGCCAGTCCGCAAAGATGCATACCGGAGTCCCGCTGCTGCCCGACGTCCGGGTCACCCGACAGGCGGGAAGGTCGCGGGGCAGGAAATCCCAGAACTGGTTGCGCAACTCGTGCTTCGTCAGAAGCGGCAGCCGATGCAGATCGTCAATCGATTCGATCTGCTCGGGCCTGACTCCCGCCCGCTGGAATGCCTCGCGGTAGTATTTGATGTGGTCGAAACTGTACCGGACCAGATGCCGGAGTCTCGCATCCTGTGTCGCTCGTATGGCTTGGGGATGGTACTGCCTCCGTATGGCGTGGGCGGCTTCCCAATAACCGCCGAACAAATACCCGACCTTGTGCAACATGCCTGCCATCAGTGCGTCTCCACCTGCCCCGTACCGGGGTCGCCCGTCTTCCAGCTCCGGTTCTCGCTCACCATCCATGTGTGGATCAGATCCAGCAACGCTTGCTGACTCCATCGCAACGTGCATGCATGGTCGCAATCCGGAATCACTTGGACCGTGACCCGGCCCGGCTCGGCCTTCTCGACCCGGGATTTCACGGCCAGAGAGTACGCGTCCAGAGTGGCACTGCCTTCGGAATACACCAGAAGCGCGTCGACGCCCCGCCGGGTCAGTACGTCCCACGAGTCGGGTCTATCGTTTCGAGGGCCCCGGGGAGGGTGGCGACGATGCAACGCGGTGCCCGGGCCCAGGACGAGTCCGGCAATCTTCCTCAGATCGCTCTTGCCCCGGAGAAACCGCCACCACTTGCCGACGTCCAGCACGTGTTTCCAGTAATACCGGCCGCGAATTCTCCGCTGCACCCGCTCCGCCACCGTCCGCCATTCGTCCTCTTCCAGGTACGTCCCGTTGATTCCGATAAGGGCGGCCACGCGCGGATCCCGGCCGGCGGTTCGAAACGCGACGTTCGCACCGGAACATAGCCCCGCCAGGACGAACCGGCGGCAGTTCCTTGCGCCAAGGTAGTCCATGACCTGCTGGACCTCGCACACCGAACTCGTATGGAAGGGCATGTCGTCCACCCGCGACGGACTGTCGCCCATTCCCGAGAAATCAAAACGAACGACGGGAAACCCCGCGGCCGCCAGGTCTCTGGCCATCCGGACGTGAAGACGATTCAGCCCGACGCGATGCACCGTCCCCGCGTTCAATAGAATCACGGCCGGAACGTCGGCGCCCGCGTAAAACGCCGGCGGCTCGCTCAGGACCCCGACGAGCAAGGCGCCTTGCCGGAGAAGCACGGCCGTCTCTCTCATGGAAACGCCTCCGCCATCCAGGCCCCCAGAAAGTCCAACGCCTGGACCGGCACCACGCCTTTGGTCTCCGGACGGTCGCCTTTTTCCCACAGGGCGGGATACGGAATACATACGGAGGTCACCGCCACATCCAGGCTTTCCAGGTGTTCGGCCAAATCGTGGGATTGGACCCCGGAATGGTTCTCCAGCAGAAGAACCCGGGGCGCCGGCCATCTCGTCAGGGCCCGCAGATCGAACGTGTCGTATTCGGATGCGGCGGAGGGCGGGATGGGAAAGCCCAGCACCTCATCGCTATTCCCCTGGCTCGCGCCGCGATTCGGTTTGGCAAAGGAACCCGCCAGCCAGACGCGGTGGGCCTCGCGCAACTCCCGGAGGTACGCGGCGCCGTTCACCACCGGTTGCCAGGAGACGACCGCGGCGACGTCGCCGCGCTGTGCGCCACAGGCAAGGGCCAGCGCAGCACCCCAGCGCAGACCGATCAACACCGTCTGCTCGACCCCGGTGTTTCTGAGTTCGTCGACAGCCGTCGAGATATCCGCGATCCACTGGCTCGGCGTACCTTGGTCACAGTCGCCCAGGGAGTCGCCGCACCCGTAGTAATCGAAGCGCAGGATGGAGAACCCGCGTCCCGCCAGGAGCTGGGCCAATTGCAGAAAGGCGCGGTGAGCGCGGATGTACTCCTGCCCTACAGGATAGCACAGGACGACACCCACCCGGCGGACGAGCGCACCGTCCGGAGGATGGTACACCCCGAAGAGCTGTCGGGGCTCCTGGCCAAAGTAAAAAGGTTCCATCACAGGCGAGCCACCTCCCCGGGCCGTCGCAGCGTGGCCGCCGTCAGGACGAGGTCATCGTGAAGGATGAACCTGCCCCGCAGTTCTCCCGCGATCGATACGGAGCTGGAAACGGTCGATGCCACATCATACTCGAGACGCCGACAACCAACGTGCACGACGACCTCCGTGAACTCCAACCACCGTCCGGTCACGAGATACTGGCATTTGTACAGCGATTCTTTGACGCTGAAGATCACCGCGGCGGCCGGCCGACGCTGTTCGTACGGCAGGGAATTCACCCATGCCAGTTCCTCCGCCGTGCAGATGTACGGCCAGAGCTCCTCATGCACTCGGTTGGTACGCTCCAGATCCAGCCCGATACCTGTCAGGTCGTTCTGCCGGGCCACCGCCACACCACAGTAGTCCGCGCAATGAGAGATGCTGCCGATGATTCCGGGAGGCCACACGGGTGCGCGGTCACGGCCGGCCACCAGAGGGAAACGGAGGATGCCCAGACGGCCCAGCGCCCGACGCGCGCAAATGCGTCCCGCCACAAACTCGCGTTTGCGCTGGTCCACCACATGGCGCACGCAGGCTTGCTCCTCCCCATAGAGGTCTCCCCGGGTCTCGCGGAGGAGGCCCGCTTCAGTCACGACCTCTTCGGGGAACAAGCCGGCCAGCAGATGCTCAAGCTCGCGGCTGTTCATGGCGTTGTTTCTCGGACACTTTCCTTTCGCAATAGCCGGCGAATTGCGCCAAGGTCTGGTTGAAGAACTCCCGGAAGGGGACACGAATGCCGAAACGCTTCTCCAGCAGCATCACCGTCCTGGCCACCAGCAGAGAATGCCCGCCCAAGTCGAAGAACGTATCGTGGCGCTGGACGTGATCCACGCCAATGACGTCTCGCCAGATCCCGGCGACGTCCTTCTCCATGCCGGGGTGCGGGTCCGCCGCGGGCGTGGGGGCGCTCGGGTGATTCTCCGGGCGCGGCAAGCGCCGCAAGTCGATCTTGCCGTTCGGCGTCAGCGGCAGCGCGTCGAGAATGACAAACTGCAGGGGAATCATGTACTCCGGCAGAAGTGTCCGGAGGTATCCCCGGAGCGCGAGCGTCGAAATGCCGCCCTCGGTGGCCGCATAGGCGACGAGCCGATTGCCCGCGCGGGGGTCGCCGTCCTGGAGAACCGCCGCCTGGCGAACCGCGGGATGGCTGCAGAGAGCAGATTCGATTTCCGCCGGCTCGACCCGGAACCCTCGGATCTTTACCTGGCGATCGATCCGGCCCAAACACTCGACGCACCCATCCGGCCGGTAGCAGCCAAAATCGCCGGTTCGGTACACCCGATCGCCGACAGACCCGGTAAACGGATTGACGATGAACTTCTCGGCCGTGGAGACATCCTCGTTGAGGTATCCGCGGGCCAGGTACGGACTGCGAACCCAGATCTCCCCGCGTTCTCCAACGCCCGCCATGCGCCGAGCCCCGTTGACCACGAGCAACTGGGCGCCTTCGATTCCGCGTCCGATGGGCACACGGCCCTGGATACCGTCTGGCGCTGACCAGCCGTCGCCGCGTTGGAGATCCGGGATATCATAGTAGCTCATCGCCTGCGGCGTCTCCGTCGCCCCATAGTAGTTGACGCACGTCACGTTGGGAGCCTTGTGCCGGAGTTGCTGCACGTGCCGAGCCGCCAGCAGGTCGCCGCCGAAGAACACGTAGCGCAGGCTGGGAATCTGCGGCGCCACGCCGGGCGGGTTCTCGCTCGTCAGAAGATCGGCCAACAGGGGCGTCATGTGCGCGACGGAGACCTCCTCGGCGCACATCCAGGGCGCCAAACGCCAGGGCATCTGCATCTCCTCCTGGGTGGGGATACACAAGGTCCCGCCCAGCCACAGGGGTGTGAAGATGTCCCGCAGCAGAGGGTCATGAGAGAGGCCGGACAGCATCGAGAAGCGGTCGGACGGGGTCAGCCCGAACGTCTCACAATGCCAGCGCAGGAAATGGGAGATCGGCCGGTGTGTTCCGAGAATGCCCTTGGGCCTGTGGTGCGTGGAACCCGAAGTGAACGCGATGTAGGCCAAGCCATCGGGATCGATGTCAGCCACATGGGCCCGGCTCGTGGCGTATTCGGCCCATGGCCCGGATTCTCGGGGGTCCGGCCCGAGCCGCAACCGGCACGGCACCGGGGGCAGGACGCCCGGCACGCCGTTCCACGCGGGCGTCTGGGCCTGTAGCTCCAGCCAGCCCTTCGGCTTGACCGCCTCCAGACAGTCGCGCAGGCGTGCCGCGGGATAAGCCGGATCCAGGATGGTGAAAGCGGCGCCCGTCCTGAGAATCCCCAGGATGCCGACCACCAGGAGAACACTGCGGCTGCCATAGATAGCCACCGTATCGTTCGGCTGAATCCCCTGGTGGCGCAGGTACCCTGCCAACTGGTTGCTGACCGCGTCCAGCTCCGCATACGTCCAGGTCTGGACGCCGTCTTTGACCGCCGTCTTGCGCGGATCCCGCCGGGCATGCTCAAAGACGCGCGCTTCGACCGGCCCTTCCCACCGCGGCGTCAACGGCCCTCTGGGATCGGGGAGGATTTGCCTCATGCCGGGCGTGACCAGATCCAAGGCGTCGATGCGCTGGTGCGGGTCTGCCGCACTTTGCGCCAGGAGATGCTCCAATTGAGCCAGCATCTCGACCATTCGGGGACGGTCAAACAAGTCCCGGTTGTAGACCAGATCGAAAGCGACGGGACCGTCGCGATTGGTTACGTAGAGAGTCAGGTCGAACTTCGAAGTCACATTCTCGCGCGGAACCCGGCGCGCGGCCAGACCGTGCAATCGGAGCGGCTCGTCTTCAGGGCTGTCCATGTTCAGAAACACCTGAAACAGAGGATTGCGGCTCAGATCGCGCTGCGGGGCCATTTCCTGCACCAGTCGTTCGAAAGGCAGATCCTGGTGGGCATAGGCCTCCAGAGCCGTCTGACGAACCTGGTCCAGGAGCTCATGGAAGGTCGGATTCCGCGAGAGATCGATGCGGATCACCAGCGTATTGACGAAGAAACCAATCAGATCCTCGATTTCTCGCCGGTTCCGATTGGCGACGGGGATACCTACACAAACGTCGGTTTGACCCGCCAAGCGGTGCAGGAGAATGCTGAAACCCGTCAACAGCACCATAAAGAGGGTGCACTTCGACTCCCGGCCCAGGGCCCGCAACGATTGGGCCACGGTCGCCGGCAGCAGGGAGCGAACGTGAGATCCGCCACAACTCGGCTGTCGCGGCCGCGGGCGATCCGCCGGTAATTCCAGCGCGGAGACCTCGTGTAACTGACGCCGCCAGTAGGAAAGCTGCGTCTGGAGTGTTTCGCCTTGCAGCCACTGTCGCTCCCAGCAGGCGTAATCGGCATATTGCACGGGCAACTCGGCCAGAGGCCGGGACTCTCCTGTCTGGGCGGCGTTGTACAGGGTCTGCAACTCTCTGCGAAGGATCCGCAAGGACCAGCCGTCGGAGATGATATGGTGCATGATCACCACCAGCACGTGCATCCGGCTGCTCACGCGCAAGAGCGTCACGCGCAGCAACGGGCCCTGCTCCAGATCGAAGGGCCGCTCGGCCTGGCGGGTCACCATCTCCTGGATCCACGAATCCTGCGCGCCGGCGGGTAGGTCGCCCATCTCGAGGATGGGAATCGACGGCGTCACGTCGGGTACGACAACCGCCGAGACATTTCCCCCATCCACGGCAAAGACGGTCCGCAGAGAATCATGACGGCGAACGATTTCCCGAACGCTTCGGACGAGCAAGTCCACATCCAGCGGCCCCTCCAGCAGCCAGACGCTGGCCATATTGTACAGGCAACTGCCGGGTTCCAACTGGTGCAGAAACCACAGTCGCTGCTGGGCAAAAGACGGCTCATAGACGGTAGGATGGGTGCGGTCGATCCGCGGTTCCCCGCGAGAAACGCCCGGGCCCGCGCGACCCGGAACATGGCCGAGGGGCACGGTTCGCCGATCCACCCTCGTTTCGGACGTTTTCTCGCGTGGATCAGTCATGCGCGGCCTCTTCCACGGGTCTGGGCAGTCGATAATCCCGACGGCGCAAATCGCGGGCGGCTTCCACGAGGGAGGGCCACCAGTACAGGAGTTGGCCGAAGCGAAACACCAGACGATGCATGAGGCGGCGCGCCTCGTCCAGATGACTGCCGGCCAGCAGATCCAGCGGCACGTAATACTCCTCGCTCGCAACCGCCTGTTCCAGCAAACCCATGTACTTCTCCAGGTCGCTGACCCAGAAACGCGGAGCGGCCGTCTCCGCGCACAGCCGCTCGCGCAGGGACGCCACAAACCTGCGGCTGCTCGACTGAACCCATTGGCGCAGCAGATGGTCGAACTCCTCCGGGGACAGACGCCCGAGACTCATCACATGGCTTCCGAGGGCCTGGAGCCGAGAGGCGTCACAACTCGCTGTCTCCCCCGGGCAAGCCGATCGGATACACTCCAACATCACGCGAAAGGTGCTCAAGCCCGTGGCCCCCCGAATCGTCTCGCCCGGCCGGAATTGCCGCACGGGGGCCGGTTGATGCACCAGCGCCACAGGCAAATGCGCGAACCACCCGTGCCCGAGGCCCTGCCATACGGTCAGGCCGAACACATGGTCCTGACCTCGCATGACCGGCATGAACGGCGGCAGCAGCGCGCGATTGTCCAGCCCCATGAACGTGCTCATGACGAACGTGGCATCACTGACGGTGGGCCGATCGACGACCCGTAAAACCTCCCGGCTGGTGCACGCCCGCCGGTAGATCTCCTCCGATTGCACGAGCCGATCGTGGGACGGCCCGGTCCACAGCAGATAGCTGAACGGGGAATTCAAACCACAGTCGCCGAGAAGGCCATTCAGGGTCACCAGGATGCGGCTGTCAACATGCCTCAATCGGTCCTTCACCCGTTCGGGCACACCGGGGCCGTCGCCACCGATTCGTTCATCGACGAGCGTGCGGGTGGATTGGCCCAGGAAGCGTTCGTGATCGGCCAGGAAATCTCGCTCCAGGTATCCGGACGCCTGCCGCAGAGCCGTGGCACGATCCGGGAACACCCAGAGATCGGCCGGATCGCGGTCGACGGCCAGAGCCACATCCTCCCGGGCCCGGGAGTCGAGACTCGGCACACACCGAGTGTCGTCATCGGCGCTGAAGACAGCGTCGCCAATCGTAGCCAGCACCAGCGCGTTGCGGTTCGCCCCCGTCGATACCCCGGTCTTTTCCACATCGAACAATCCGAAATCGACCACCTCGGCGGGCAAGCCGCAGGTCTTTACGAGTTCATCGGCAAAGCGACGTTTCTCCTGCGGCCCGGCGTAAAGTACGCGCACGTGATTGTCCCGTTGCAGCTCCTGCAGCATCTGACGACATGCGGCGGGATTCGCTCCATCGTCCGCGACGATGCAGTCACACTGCCGGCCATGTTCCTGGCAGTTCCGGAGAAAGCTGCCCATGCACTCGCGCAGACTATCGACGCGACCTGCCGTCGGAAACACCAAAGACTGAATTTTCACGGCCGGTTGACCGGCCGGCGGACGTTCCCTGCGCCCGCGGCCCTGCGGCTCTGTTCCCTCCGACGCCGGGGCGGGCGCGCGCACACCCTCCACGCGCACCGTGGCCCCCAAGGACCTCTCCCCCGTCAGGGGTCTGTTGACGTCTCCTTCCGGAAGCTGATCCTCACCTGCCGGCGCGCCGGCGACGGCGTCTGCAGGCACCCCGCCCGCCTCGCGGCGGGCCAGGCCGGCCGCCAGATCCGCAATCGTCGGGGCATCGAACAATTGCCGGATGGACACCTCGATCCCCAGCGCGTTTCGGATGCGCGAGATCGCCTTGACCATCAGCAGAGAATGCCCGCCCAATTCGAAGATGTTATCGTGCACGCCGATCTGTTCGATCCCCAGCAGTTCCGCCCAAATGGCCGCCAGCGTTTGCTCCACGGGAGTCCGGGGGGCCACGAACGGGCCGTGCATCTCGGCACAGAAGGTGCGGACGGTCTGCAACGCACGCCGGTCGACCTTGCCGCTGGGCGTCAGCGGCAGGTGGTCCAGGAGGGTGAAAGCGGACGGAATCATGTGACTCGGGAGTCTCCCGCCGAGGAACTCCCGCAAGTCCCGGCTGGTGGGCCGCTGCTGGCTGCGCATCACGAGGTAGGCCACGAGGTGCTCGTCGCCCGGTCGGTCGGCCGCGGCCGCCACCACCGCCTCCCGTACACCGGGGTATTTCGCCAGCGTCTGCTCGATCTCCCCCAACTCGATCCGGAAGCCGCGAATCTTGACCTGCTGATCGATCCGGCCGCACAAGCGCAGGTTTCCGTCCGGCAGGTATTGCGCCAGATCGCCCGTCCGGTATAGAAGACCCTCGCCCCCGAACGGATCGGGCAGAAAACATTGGGCGGTGAGTTCCGCGTTGCCGACATAGCCGCTACCGACGGGCACCCCGCCGATGTATAGCTCGCCCTGGACCCCGGGCGGCACCGGGGACCGGTTCGCGTTCAAAACAAACAGACGGCTGTTGGGAATCGGTCGGCCGATGGGGACATCGGCCCCCGGGAAGGTCAGCGGCGACGGAATCGAGTAGAAGGCCGACACGTCGGTGCATTCCGTCGGTCCGTAGGTATTCACAACGGTAGTTTGGCCCCCGCCGGCGGCGATCCAGGGGCGAAGGCGGGACAGCGCAATGGGCTCACCACCCAGAAACACGTAGCGCAGCGACGCAAGCCCCGTCCACCAATCCTCTTGCGCAGGGTCCACCAACGGGTAGAATGCGGTGGGCGTGCAGTTGATCCAGGTGATTCTCTCCCGGTCCATCGTCTGCAGAATCGCGCGGGGCTCGTAGTACGGCAGCGGCAACAGGTGAAGCTGCGCTCCTACCATCAGGGGAGCGAAGATGTTCTTCTGCGTCAAATCGAAGCTCGGAGAACTCAACAGCAGCACGCGATCCTTGGACGTCAGGCCGAACGCCGTTGCGTACCAGTGCACCAAGTTGACGAAACTGTGGTGGCGCGCCCCCGCCCCCTTGGGCTTACCCGTCGAGCCACTGGTGAAGATCACGTAAATCAAATCGTTCGGTGTCGCCCATGGGGCCGGACCGTCCGGATTCTCGCGCCGGATTTCGGTTCCCTGCGAATCCAGGAAGACGGTCCGTCGCTGCCGGACCGCCGGCGGCGCCAAGCGTTCCACCCCCACGACGATGGAGACGGCGGCCTCGTCCAGAACCAGAGCCAGCCGGTCGGAGGGGTAGTTCGGATCCAGGGGCACATAGGCGGCCCCGGATTTGAGAATTCCGAGCAGTCCGGTGACCATCTCCGGCGAGGATTCCACGCACAGGCCGACCAGGACGCCAGGTTTGACACCCAGGCGACGCAGATAGTGCGCCAGGCGGTTGGAGTCCTCTTCCAGTTCTTCGTAGGTCAGCGCCCGGTCCCCGTGGACCACCGCCGCCGCCTGTGGCGTACGACGCGCCTGTTCCGTGATCAGCTCCTGAAGGCACTTGTCTCGCGGGTAATCCGCCTTCGTATCGTTCCATTCCACCAGAATGCGGTGCCGCTCCGCCGCCGTCAGGACCGGCAGTTCGTCGATGGGCGCCTCCGGATCCGCCACAATGGCCGCCAGGAGAATCTGAAACTGATCCAGCAGGCGCGTGACCTGGGCCGCTTCCAGAACATCGGTGTTGTAGTTGGCGACCGCCGCCAGTTGGTCCGGCTTCTGGACGATGTCGAGCGTCAGATCGAATTTGGCCGTCTGGTGCGGCACAAAGAGATACTCGACCCGCACGTCGCCGCCCCACACCTCCCCCGCGGGCGCGTGACGCAAGCCAAATATCACCTGAAACAGCGGTGTGCGGCTGGGATCGCGCCGGGGTTGCAGATCCTCCACGAGTTTCTCAAAAGGCACGTCCTGGTGTTCATAGGCCTCCAGGACCACTTTGCGAACGCGATGGAGCAACGCACGGAAGGTCGGGGCCCCGGACAAGTCCGTACGCAGGACCAGGGTATTGACGAAGAAGCCAATCAGGTCTTCCGTTTGAACGCACTGCCGGCCGGCGATGGCGGAACCCACGACAATCTCATCCAGTCCCGTATGACAATGCAGCAATACCTGAAACACCGCCAACAGCGCGATGTAGGGGGTCACCCCTTCCGCGCGGGCCAGGTCCTCAATTCCCCGGGTCAGAGATTCGGGCAGATCCACCCAGCAGTCGGCTCCGTTGTACGTGGCGACAGGCGGTCGGGGCCGGTCCGTAGGCAATTCCAACACGGGCACGGAATCGCCCAACTGCTCTCGCCAATAGGCGAGATGCGGGTCCAGCCTCAGCGGGGTCAACTGCTCCCGCTGCCAAACGGCCACATCCGCGTACTGAACCGCCAACTCGGGCAGAGGAGAAACACGTCCATGCAGGAACGCTTCGTACAGAACGCGCATCTCGCGCCAGAACACGTTGAGCGACCAGGCATCCGAGACAATGTGATGCACATTGATCACAAGGAGGTGATCCTCCGGAGCCACTTGAAGCAGCTTGGCGCGAAGCAACGGACCCGTTGTCAGATCGAAGGGGCGGGCCGCCTCCTCCTGGGCGATCCGTTTACCCTCGTCAAGCCGATCCTCCACCGACTCTCCAGCCACGGCGGCCACGGGCAGATCAATCGGCAGGGCGGGAGCAATGACCTGCACCGGCTCGCCTTCGACGCAAGAGAAACAGGTGCGCAGGGCCTCGTGGCGTCGGATGATCCCATTGAGGGCCCGCTGCAGCAACTCCGGGCGAATCGGCCCTTGCAGGCGGACACAAGAGGTGATCGTGTAAGCCACGCAGCCGGCCGTCGACTGGTCGAGGAACCAGAGACGCCGTTGGGCGAAGGAGAGCGGCAAGGCCTGCTGTCGGGGCACACGGCCTATGACCGGAACGGCCGACGACTGCTCGTTGCCGACCGCGCGTTCGATCTCTCGCGCCAGGTCGGCAAGGACAGGCTTCTCGAAGACCGCCTGCAGGGGTAACTCGACCTGGAAGGCCCGGGCGATCCGGGACAGCACGTGAGTGGCCAACAGGGAGTGTCCCTTCAGGTCGAAGAAATTGTCCGCCGCGTCCACATGGTCGACCTGCAGGATCTCCGACCAGATCGCCGCCAACTCCTTCTCGATGATGGAGCGGGCCGCCGGCGTCGGAGGGATGATGCAAGCCGGCGCGGGAAGGTTCGACGTGTCGACTTTGCCCCGGCGGAGGGAAGGCAGCTCCGCCAACCAGACAAATGCCATCGGTGCCCGGAAATCGGCCCGGCGCACCCGCAGATAGCACCACAACTCATGGTCCGTCGCGGAAAACTCCGGGGCAGGCACGCAGTATGCCACCAGTCCCTCGTCGCGACCCAGCCGCCCCTTGACCACCAGGGCCTGTGCCACCGCGCGATGCCGTCGCAGCACGGATTCAATGTCTGTCAGATCAATGCGAAAGCCGTCGTACTCGAGTTGACGGTCCTCGCGTCCCCTGTACTCGATTTCATCCTGGGGCAGGCCCGGCGACGTGGACGTCCTGCTGCCCGTAATGGATTCAGGTTCTTCCATTTGCCTTCCATCTCACACAGGCCGGTCACACTTGCGGCCAGAGAAACGCCCGAGGCGCAAGAACGCGTCATACGGCACAAAAGATGCCTCCCACCGCAACTTGCAGGCGCCGGTGTGAGCCATGTGCTTGCCCCGCCGCAGACGATCAATCCAACTCCTCGCTCCGGCCTTCCAACGTCATTCGTACGTGGATCTCATCGAAGTACACTTTGGACGTGCCTCGCAAATGGAGACCGATGCCTCCCGTGATATCCTGATCCGTCGGCACCTCAATTCGGAGTCGCTGATCGACCAGCACTCCCGTCTTCTGACGGCCCAAAACGATCTCAACCTCATGCCATTGTTCCGCCGCCCACTCCACCGGGAAGCTGCCCAGCACCTCACGCGTCTGAGCCTCCCGCCGGGACAATTCCATTTGCACGGTGTTCGTGCCTTTCACAGGTGTCCAGACCAGTTGATGGTAATGCTCCGCATCCTGCATGCCAAACAACATGCCCGCCGCGGCCTGGGAACCTTCCGCTCCTGCGGTTCGAACCGAGGCATGAAACGAATACTGGGACCAGTCATCGCCCCGGTAGACAATCGTAGCCTCGTTCTGCGAGACGCCGAGCAGCGCGTTGCCGATGCAGCGTATCTCCGGCCTCGGCTTCTCCACCGTCCAGACGCCGGCGCGCACGTCCCAACTGGCGAAATTCCCGATATCGCACCCGTCGAAACCATCATAGAACACATCCGAGAACACGAGGCTGCAGTCTTCCGGGTGGACCCAACCGGAGTTGACAAACAGGATTTTCTGAAGACTGATGTGGTCGCTATGGTTGGACAGCGTCAGCGCGTGGGGGCCTTTCTTCAATTGCACGGCACATCCCCGTGTCCAGTGCCACTGTCCGTAGATGGGGTCATTCCCCAGGATCACCTTCTCGCCAAGGTCGACCTGAGCATAGACGGCGTTGCTGCACTGATCATACCACCAGGCGTACGTCCAAATATTGTACTTGCCGTCCTCGGGCACGTAGAACCGGTACCCGGCTTGTCCCCCCGTGCCGCCGGTCCACCCGGCGCCGACCCGCGGCGGTATGCGAATTCCTTTCTCGCCTTCATCGCCGACGACGGAGATCTCGAAGGGCCAGATAATCGACTCCGGTTTGGCCAGATTGACGCTGACGCTGACGACCTCTCGGTTGGCATCCACATGAAAGGCGGAGGTGCCATACGCGAACGTGCCGAGAAGCACAAGGAAAACAACGGGGTCCCTTCTCGCCATCACCACGTCCTATCCTCCTGTACCAGCAAGTCAGTTTTTGCCGTCAATGCCAGCACCAGCACGAAGACAATGAGAATACCGTTGTACTGGACAGACGAGAACAGGCCGGCAATACAGGCGCCCGTCAAACCGGCCAGATTGCTCGCCCTCAGACGAACCGCCCTCGTTCCGGCAGACTCGCGGAGTATCTGTCCCTGGTGCCAGGCGATCTTGAAGTAGTGTCCAACCGCCCAGCACAGGCAAGCCAACCCCAGCACGCCAATTTCGGCGCCGGTTGTCAGCCAGCCATTCTGGTCGAACGCCGCGAGGGTATTGAGTTTGGGCAAGCGGAAAAAGTATTTGCTGCGCTGTTCATTAATGCAGCCGGCTCCGGTCCCCATCATCGCCCGATCCTCCAGAATGTTGATCGCCGCCTGCCATTCGATATAGCGCTGTTTGAGGTTCGCTCCATCGGCTTCCGTCAACCTTACATCGCGATACAAACTCCCCGCCTTGTCCGCGTTCAACGCGTAGCAGCCGACCAGACCTGCGGTGATCGCTCCCAAAACCCAGAACCGTACCGTCGATTCCCGGACCGCCAAGGCCAGCGCCAGCAGGCTCGCAGACACGGCCGCCAGTGCCCCAAGAGAACCCGCCGAGAGGAGGGCCCCTGCCACCAAAGCGGCGCCGGCGGGCCTTCTCCAGCCCGGACCGAGCAGAAGGTACGCCCCGCACAGCGGCACGAGAATGCCGAGATACGTGCCGTACTTGGGCGCGCTGTCGTGAAAGAAGCCGAAGTGGCCTGGGCCGACCGTGAATCGCTGAACCAGGCTGTACGAAATGGCCAGAACCACCGCTGCGGTTGCCATGCCGCGCATTACCTGCAATGACTTGCGGGTGGCGATTACCTCGCAGAACAAGGCGTATCCGCCCACGAACGTCAGCAGGAGCTTGCCGGAGAAGCTGACGGCCCGTATCAGATCATCGCTGAACGCCGCGGACAGCAGACAGATCGTCACGTAGGCCAAAATGCCCGCGTGCGGCAAGGGTGGGTGGGTATCCTGTCCCTCCGGCCGCGTCACAGCGTTCCATGCCCGAAAGGCCAGCCACGCCAGACAGATCACGCACGCCAGGTTGAACGGGCACATTGCCTGCCAGAGCATGCTGTCGTGGAACGGCCAGAAGTGCACGGCCGAGGACAGCACGGCAGCGCCCGCCAGGAGTCCTGCCAGGGCGTGAAACCAATCGCCGTGGCACGCACCGGCGGCAGCCGTGCCAGTCGCCTCTCGGGCAGCATCCGGCACCGTGGCGCCGCCTCCGACCTCGTCGGCAGGTTCACGTTCCGCTTTCATTGAAGGAGCCGCTTTCACCTATCACGCTGACAACAAAGCCGCACAGGCAAACCCCGCGAGCCGGACCATGCCAGCCTCGGCCTTCCCTGCGCGACAGTTCTCAATCGGCACACGGTTCCTTTCTTTAAGCGGTCCTGAACTGCTCTTTGTTGATGCCCATCCGGATGGAGGCCGGCGCCTTTGCCGGAAGAACCGCCCTGTAGAATGGTGATCCCAACGTCCATAGGGAAATCCTCACTGCTTGCTTCGTCCCCTTGTTGACATCAACAGATCAGGCCTCTGACGCGCTTACATATGTGGGCTCGACTATCGACGGGAACAGGGATATCGCGTGGTTGTCGTCCAATGCTTACGTACTCATACAGAGCGCGGGATGGTGAGGGTGTATTGATCAGTGGCTCTCTGCTCGTCGAGCACCGGGAAGCCGCGATGGCCGCCCTGCGAAAGAAGGGCTATCATCCGCTCCGGCTGGAGGCGGAAGGCCGGCTGGCCCACTTCTTCCGTGATGGGGCCGGTCTCGGCCACCGCGTCTCGGTGCGCGACAAGGCCATCTTCAGCTACCAACTCGCGACCCTGCTGCGCGCCGGCGTGCAGCTCAACACCGCCCTGAAAACGTTGTCGCGGCAAAGACGAAACAAATTCTTCGCCTCGATCATCGCGCAGTTGCAGAGCGACGTCGAGCAATCCAGTTCCCTCTCCCAGGCCATGGCCAAACACCCGCGGATCTTTCCGCCGGTGTATTCTGCGATCATTGCGGCCGCGGAGGAATCGGGAGCCCTGGTGGAAACGCTCACGCTTCTGGACAAGCATCTGCGCTCTCAAGCCGCCGTCAGGGCCCGTGTGCGGGGCGCCTTGATCTATCCGGTGTTCCTGCTGGTAGTCAGCGGCGTGGTGGTCGGCGTTCTGACGACCTTCGTCATACCCAAATTCGTTCAGCTTTTCGTCAATTCCGATCAGGCTCTGCCGTTGCCTACCAAGATCCTCATCACCGCCATGGATCTGCTCAGGAACTTCGGGTGGGTGTTCGCACTGGCCCTGGTGGGATTGGTGTCCGTCCTCGCGGCGGCCACCCGGCAGGAACGGATCCGACTGTGGGCCGACGGCCTCCTTCTGCAACTGCCGCTTCTGGGTCCGTTGCTCCAGAAACTCCAGGTGGCCACGTTCTCTCGTACGCTCGGGTCTCTGCTGGCCGGCGGAGTGAGATTGGTAGAAGCGATCCACACGACCCGAAGAGCGACGACCAATCGTGCTTTCGCCCAAGAGGTGGATCGGATTGGAGAAGCCATTCTGAAAGGCTCCACCCTCACGAAGGCCCTGAGCCAGCAGCGGTGCTTCAGCGAGATCGCCATCGACATCATCTCGGTGGGAGAAGATGCCGGCATGTTGCCCGAGATGCTGCGGGAGGTGGCGGATATGTGTGACCAGGAAAGCGAGTCTGTCATCGGTTCTTTGACGGGCATGCTGGGTCCGGCCATGATCGTGCTGCTCGGCTTGATCGTGGGCTTCGTCGTTATGGCCATCCTCCTGCCCATTTTCGAAACCAGTACCTTGGTACAATAAGAGAATGCCATGCACAAGCTCATCCGAGATCACGGCGACAAACCGGGATTCACCCTGATTGAGATCCTGCTGGTCATCACCATTATCAGTATCCTGGCGGCGGTGGTCGCACCCCGTTTCTTCGGGCGCTCGCAGGAAGCCAGGACGGTGGCCGCCCGCCAAGCCATTGTGGGCACTCTGAGCCTGGCGATCGACCTTTTCGAGCAGGATACGGGGCGATATCCCACGGCGGATGAAGGCCTGCAGGCCCTGATTACCAGGCCTCAGGTGAACAACTGGCGCGGGCCCTATCTGAAGACGGTTACGGTCCCTCTCGATCCCTGGGGCAATCTGTACAAGTACAACTACCCCAGCCAACTGACGTCCTCGACCACTATCTATGACATTGTCTCGGCGGGACCCGACGGGAGTTTCGGCACCAATGATGACGTGACCAACCATACGGTGTTCCAGACGGACCAGAAGATGGGCGATTCGTCCTGAGGAACCGCCAGAGGAGTCTCGTCCCTGCCGCCCGCCCTGACGCCCGATCTTGGTGCACGGGTAGAGGAGGTTTCGTTCGGCAGCTTGGTGCAGAACGGGGAGGGGGACGCGCGATCGATCACGGGTTAGGGTGCCCAAGTCCAGGGGGCTCGGTTTGCGGAAAGGTTTTACTTTGATCGAAGTGCTTCTGGTGCTCGTGATTCTGAGCACCATGGTGGCGGTCACGCTCCCCTACGCCACGCGGAGCCATGACAGTCTCAGGCTGGAACAGGAGGTCCGAAACCTTGCCGATGCCATCCGATATGCAACGCAGTTGGCCGAGAGCACCAATCGGCCCGTCCGTCTGCTCCTGGACACGACGCGAGGTTGCTACTCCCTGCAAACGACCGCGTTGGACGCTCAGGAGTATGTGTCCATCGAAGATCCCATTGGCGTCCTTCGGTATTTGGACACCAGAGTACGAGTGGTGAGTGTCGAGGGTTTCGAGTCCGACGAACAGAATCAGCACTACCTGTCTCTCGATCCCCGGAAACCCTGGCCGGAAGCGACCTTGGACCTGTCGGCCGGCGATTGGCTCCGGAAGGTCAAAGTCATGGGCAGGCAAGTGGAGGTTGAGGATGCCGCCAAGTGAGAACCCGGACAGGCAGGAAGTCACGCTACGAGGGCCGGACACTTTCGGCTTCACACTGATCGAAGTCGTGGTGTCTATGGCCTTATTGGGCTTCGGCCTGGCGGCGGCCTTTGCGGCGTTGAGCTCTTGCTCGACCGCCGCTCACCATGCCCGGATGCTCACACGGTCCGTCCTGATCGCCGAGCGTCTGCTCGTCGAGGCGCAACTGTCCCGCAACCACACGTTCGAGACACGCCAGGGCCAGGAGGGGCTTCACGCCTGGCAAGTGCGGCTGGTGCCCAGTTCCGTCGACAGCCTGGGGGCCATCCACGTACGGATCACCTGGCCGGAACAACAACGTATGCAACAATATGATTTGTATTCGTTGATCGCCATGCAATCGTTTGCGCAATGGCAGGATTGACGAGAATCGGTGCACGGCAATGCGCGCTCGCGAAGAAGGTTTTACGCTCCTGGAGTTGTTGCTCGTCATGACCATTACCTCCATTCTGATTCTGGGCATGAACGCGGCTTACCGCCAAGCCTACCATCTGTGGGTCCAGGTCGAAGGCCAACGGGATGTCTATACGCGCGCCCGCCTCCTGAGCGACACCCTCCGCACGGAACTCGCGGGTCTTTACCTTCCGCCCCTCGAGGCCGTGCCGGAGTCCCAGGGCATCGAGTACTCCTTCCAATTGCTGCCCAAGTCCAACCACGCCGTCGAGCTGGCCTTCTTTACTCTGACGCCCGCCTGGCACGGAAGCGTGGAATCGTCCCGCAGCGCCAGGGTCCGCTATCGCTTTACGAGCGATGCCGGCACGGGCCGCGGACTCCTGGAGAGGTTTGAGCAGCTCTGTGCCGGAGGAAAGATCCTCGGTTCCGAGACGCGGGCGACTGTGGCGGCGGATCTGGCCGACCTCCAACTCTGGATCGCGGACCCGAATGATGCGCGTGAATCCCTCAAAACGACTTATGAGTCCAGCCAATATCCCCCCAAAGCCCTGAAGGTGGTCATCGCCTGGCTCGGGTCCCATGAGGTTCCTGCGAATTCCTTTGAGATGCTGATCCAGATTCCTTGCGACAAACGGTTGTACCTTGAAAGCGCCGACGAAGGGTAGACGCGGATCCCGGAAGACGATACCGGTCGCCGCGAAATCGAGGCCTGTGTGGAACATACGATCCAACACCAGTACATGGCCCGTCCGCCTGGTCCGCCACGGAGGCGGTCACGATGGGCACGGGCGCGATTGCCGGTGGTTCTGAGCAGCGCAGGGCACATCCGGCGCGGCTCGCCCCTGTCCACAAGTCGCCGACCGCCTGCCGGCAGTGTGCTGGCTCTGGTGCTGATTGTGCTCTCGAGCATGGTCATCCTGTCGGCCGGCCTGAGTTATCGCACGCGCATCGATCTGAGGCTCGCCCAGGCGTATGCCAGAAGAACGCAGGCCCACTATCTGGCGATGGGAGGTCTGGCGCGGGCGGCGGTCCTGATGGCCGCAGCGGAGCTTTCCCCGCGATGGGTGGCGGCCCTGGGCCGGTTTGCGCGCACCGCCGGTGAGGAGCGGTTGTTCGAGCAACTGCAAGGATCCGGCCTAGAGAGCCATTCTCTGGCGTACCGCGTCCGCGACGAGCAGGAGTACTTGAACGTGAACCAGTCTGACCCGGCGGCCTGGTCCGGCCTCTCGGGGATCGATGCGGAACTGATGGCCGGCCTCCTGGACTGGATCGACACAGACGACAATGTGCGCTCGCAAGGAGCCGAGGCGGACTACTACAGTCGTCTGAGCAGTCCCTATACGCCCAAGAACCTCCCCTGTGCATTTCCCAAAGAACTGCTCCTGGTCCGGGGGGTGACGCGAGAACGTTATATGGGGAGCGAGCTGAGTTCCTACCAGAAGGTGCGCGCAGGCGCTGCCGCCGAGCGGAACCCGCCCGCGTCGGGTCCTCTCGGGACGGAGATCAACTTCGGGCTGCTGGACCTCTTTACGGTCTTCGGCAACGGCAAGATCAATGTCAACACCGTGGGCAAGGCGGTCCTGACCGCCCTGCCCGGTCTCGATGAGCAAGCGGCTCAGGCGGTGCTCACCCGCCTCGCTGGAACCGATGGTATCCTGGGAACCGCGGATGACGTTGCGCTCACCTCCACCCAGGAGTTGACCCAAATCGAGGGTGTGACGGCACTCCAGGCCGAGTTGCTGGGCCAGTACTGCTGTTTCCGATCCACCACGTTCCGCATCTTCTCGTTGGCGGAGCTATCGGACGGTTCTCTGTGCGCCCTGGTGGCGACGATGGACGTATCTCGGGGACGTCCCGCGGTTCTCTGTGTGGAGAGGCTTCGCTGATGAGAGGCATGAGAATCCGGACCAACTGGGCGGCCGCCAGCATCCTGGATGACGGTCGAGTAATGGTCTGCGCGCGACATAATGGCGCCACCCACTGCGGCCGTTTTGCCTCGGCCGAGGCGCTGCGGCAAGCGCTGGAGAAGGGCTCCCTGTCGGTTCGCCGCTGGGTCCTGGCCATCCCCAAAGACCTGTGCATCACCAAGCGTCTCAGTCTCCCGACGGAGGATTTCTCCGAGGCGACGACGATGGTCGAATTTGAGATCACCTCGCTCGTGCCGCTTCCCCGCGATGCCATGAGCTACGGAACCACGCTCGTGGGTCGGGGCGAACACGTGTCGCATGTGCTGGTCTGGATCCTCCGCCACGAGACCCTGGAGCACTATCTCCAACCCTACCGGGCCATGGGGATCGAGCCGAAGGCGCTCATTCCCGATGTGGTGGCCATTCACCATTGGTTCACCTCGGCCACGTCGCACAAGACCGGCCCTGCCCTCTATGTCTTGGCGGACCAGGCCCGGGTCCTCGTGCTGACCGATGTGGAAAACACGCTCCAGGCCCTTTTGGAGATGCCGGTGTCCCGGGAGGATGCGGACGCGTCGGCGCGGGCCATCTCTCAGGAGATCCTTCGTCTGCAACAAGAGCTGGCCCCGGGGTCGCTCGACAAATCGATCCTCTTGGCCGGCGAAGAACCGTCCGTGACCCGGATCCAGGAGCAGTTGCATCGGCTGGTCCAGGACCAGGCCGCCCCTATCTCGTTGCACGTTCTTGCGTCTCCCCCGGTGGTCGGTTCTCCACCCGACTCTGACGATGTCCGGGACGACGCGGGCGGTTGTTGCCAGGCGGCGGTGGTGGCCGGACTGATGGGACTCTTCACCGCTTCTGTCCCACGGCATTTGAATCTCTTGCCGCAGGCATACCTGCAGCGTCAGGAAAAACGCCTGGCCCTGCTCCGGCGCGTCCAACGAGCGGCGGTGTGCGTGCTCCTGGTTCTGCTGACGTGGGCTTGCCTGGCGGCGGCCAACTGGAGACTCGCGAAACGCGCCCGCCTCATCGAATCTCAGATCGCACCGATCAAGCAAATCGCGGGTGCCGTGGAGAGCAAACGGCAGCGGGTCCGAGCGATCCAGCAACAGTTGGCCCACCGGGAGCTGATCAGTCGAACCGTGCAAGAGCTGTATGAGTACACGCCGCAGCAAATCTCGTTCAGCGAGCTGAAATTGTCGTACCACCAGGGAACGCTCTCTCTGGATCTCAAGGGCCAGGCGGACATGCTCTCCACGGCGTTTGAGTATACCGAGGCCGTCCGCCAGGCCCAGTTGGTGCGCGGCATACAGATTGTCAACGCCCAACAGGTTCCGCAGCCGCGCGGAGGCAGCGTCGTGGATTTTGGGGCCAGTTGTACCATTCGAGGCGAGTGAACGGTGGAGATCGGAAGATCCAAACGCGAACGGTTCCTGGCCCTGGTGACGGGCCTCTTGATTGTGGCCGTGGTTCTCGCCTTGGTGATCATCGAGCCGCAGCTCAAACGGCGCAAGGCCCGCCTGGTCCGGGTGCATGAACTGGAACTGCAGTTGATGAAGATGAGACAGGATGTTCTGCTCAAGAACCGCATCGATCTGGCCTACAAACAGATCGAGCCCCTGGTCGCCGGCACGCGCAGTGAACAGCAGGAGATCTCCGCGTTCACGCGGGAGTTGGGCGATCTGTATTCCCGGCTCGCCGTCAAGACGCGGTCGGTCAAACTGCTTCCGACGGTGCGCGAGCCGTTCTACTGCCAGTTGTCGGTGCGGATCGAAATGCAGGGACACATTCGCGAGCTGCTCAAGTTCGTCCACGCCGTGGAGACGCATGGCACTCCGATCCGCATCAATGAATTGGTGCTACGCGCCCAAGAGGCCGCGGATCAGGTGGATGGATCATTGCTGATCACGAAAGTCGTGACGGATGTCAGTAAGTAGAGGCCTGAATGCTACCACGGCGCATACGTGAGTGGGTGGATCACCGGGGGCCCGGAACCATCGGGCTGATCGCGGCGGAGGCCGGCGTGGTACTGTTGACCGGCGTGTTGGTGTTGGAGTTCTTGTGGCCCGTTCGCCTGGACCTGGGGACGGACGCGAACCTGCCCGGCGCGGAAGCGGACCGACTGCCGGCGGCGTCCCCAACGGCCACGCGGCCGGTGGCGCGCCCGTCGACGTTCACGCCCCGGCCCGGTTTGTTCAAGTCGGTCGGCGCGATCCAGGATAAGCCCATGGCCGACAAGACCGTGGAGAGAATACGGTCCCAGTTGAAGCTGCGGTGCGTCATGCACATTCAGGGGGAGGCTGTCGCCTACGTGTCGATCAAGAACCAGGGGGTGAAGAAGTGCCGGGTGGGAGAATCGGTGGCAGACCTCTTTACGGTGATCAGCATTCAACCCAAGAGCATCGAGATATCAATCGTCGATCATCGCGTGACGTTGAGCCTCTAAGTGGAGAGTGGATATGTGGAACACCCGCAAGTTCGTCTTCCGAGCGGCCTTGCTCGTTCTGCTGGTTCTTTTCCCACGGACGGCGGGCCCGCGGGCGAGGGCGGCCGCGTTCGACCCGTTTGTCGCCGGGCCGCCGGGCGAGGCCGCGGGCGGCGAAGGACCCGCCATTCCCGAAATGGCATTCAGCAATGAGGACATTGCCACGGCCTTTCAGATCATCAGCGACGCCACCGGGTGGAGTATTGTCCCGACGACGGACGTCAGCAAGGCCAAGATCAGCGTCTGGGCCAAGGGCATGAGCGCGCGGCAACTGCTGGATACCGTCGTGACCATGGCCGGCTTCACGTACCGCCAGCAAGGCAAGGTCATCACCGTGATGACCTACGACGAGTACGCGCAGTTTCACGGTCTGAACAAGGAGGTGGTCTTCCTCAAGCATGCCAGTGTCGACACCGTCGCGCTGCTCTTGAAGCCGTTCCTCAGCAAAATCGGCATCTGCGGCGTTCATCTGCCCACCAACGCCTTGGTGGTCCTGGACAGCGAGGCCAACCTCAAAACGGTGCTGGGCATTATTGAGAAGCTCGACAGCGCCGAAAGCGCGCAAGTGACCATCGAGGTCCTGGACCTCAAGTACATGGATGCGGTGGAACTGGCGGATACCCTGCAGAAGGTCTTCGCCGAACCGCCAACCGCCCACACGCAATCCCAGAGACCCGCTTCGGATCAGCCGGCGCCGGGAGCGGGCGCGCGGACCTCGCCGCCGCCCGGCGCCGCGCCGGCCTCGGCGCCCGCGCCGGCCCCACCCGTAGCCGCCACCGACCTCGGCGTCGTGGGCCCGCGATTCCAGGTGGCGGTGTACGCCCTGGAGCGCACCAACCAGTTGATCCTGCGGGCGTTCCAAGGCGATATGGACAAGATCAAGGCTTTGATTGAGAAGTTGGACGCCTACATCGAGCCCTCCACGAAGACCTATCGTTTCACCTACGTGGACGCCTCCGAAATCTTCACAGGACTGGAACAAACCCTGAATCTTCCGACGCGTTCCGGGACCGGGACGTTCAATCGGTCGTCCAGCCGGGGTGGGGGGGGAGACCGCACCAGCAGCGCACCGGGAGGCATGACCCTCGTGGCCAAGAACAACTCGATCCTGCTGACCGCGCCTCCTTCCCTGCACCGAATCATGGCCAGCATCGTCGAGAGTGTGGACGTGGCCGCCACGTACGAAACCGGTCTGATCCGAATCTACAAGATCGAAAACGCCGATGTGGAGGAAGTTGCCCAGGCGATCAAGGAACTCCTGCAATCACGGAACGACCAGCAAGAGAGACGCGGCGAATCGCAGTTCCGGGAGCCGGGCGTCAAGGGGACACCCTCGGGAACCCAACCGTCGCCGGCACCACCCGCGCCCACCGGCCCGGACGCCATGGAACTCTCGGCCTCCGAGCAGTACATCCCGCGGGTGGAGGCGCGGATCGCGGTGAGCAAAGCCACCAATTCCGTGATCGTGCAGGCCACCGCCCGGCAACACCGGGAACTCGAAAGACTGGTCGAGCAGTTGGACAAGCGGCGGCAACAAGTGCTGATTGAATCGCGGATCGTCGAAGTGACGCGGGCGCGGGATTCCGCCTTGGGCGCGGAACTCAGCTACCTTGGCAACAAAGGATACGGATTCACCTCGTTTGGCTTGTCCGCGGAGGCGAATCCTGCCACCGAGGGCCGCGACGTTCTGGTCAGCTCGGGGGGCACCGCCGTGGTGCAACCGGGCGAATTGCAGATCCTTCTCAGAGCATTGCAGGCCGATCACAACGCGCGCGTCACCTCGGCGCCCCGCCTGCTGGTGAATGACAATGCCTCCGGCACGATCAACAGCGTCGCGGAGGAACCGTATACCCGGATCAACCAGGGGCAAAACACGGACACCGTATCCTTCGGCGGGTTCGTGGAGGCCGGGACTCAATTCCTCATCACACCCCATATCAGCACGAGCGGGTATCTGCGCATCGAATACGAGATCACCCTGAATTCCTTCACCGCCAAGCGCAGCGACCCGACGGTCCCCCCCGCGCGGAGTACCAGCAGCATCAAAAGCGAAGCCACGGTGCCCAGCGGCCATACGATCGTCGTCGGGGGGCTGCAAACGTCGAATGAGAAGACCACGGTGGAGAAGGTGCCGCTGCTGGGGGACATCCCCTTGCTCGGGCTGCTCTTTCGCAGTTCCTCCGTCGGCAGGACCCGCACGACCACCTATCTGTTCATAACACCCCGGATCCTCGATCAACAGGATTTTCGTGATTTGAAGGAAATCAGCGATCAAACCCTGCAGGAGATGGAGAACAATGACCCCACTCGAACACCCGATCGGGCCAAACACGGCGGTTTCGAACTGCCGCCCGACTAACGCCAGTGTCCTGGTCGCCCTTCCGGTGTACAATGAATCCCGGTATCTGGACGATGTCCTGCACGCCGTGCAGCAATATGCCTCGGACATTCTGGTCGTCAACGACGGCAGCACGGACGGCACCCGCGAAACGCTGACGAAACACACCTGCCTTCGTCTGGTTACCCATGAGACGAATGCCGGTTACGGGCGCAGTCTGATCGACGCGTTTGTGTATGCCCGTACCCATCGATTCGAGTGGATCATCACGATCGACTGCGATCATCAGCATGAACCCTCCTACATCCCTCATTTCTACCGGGAGATCGAGAAGAACGAGGTGGACATCATCAGTGGCTCCCGGTACCTGCGTCCCTTGGACGTCGGTCCCCTGCGTCCCCCTCCTGAAAGGGTGGCCATCAACCAGGAGATTACGGCTCTGCTCAACCGGGTGTTGGGGATCGGATTGACGGATGCGTTTTGTGGCTTCAAGGCCTATCGAACGGAAGCGATCTGCCGGCTGGGTCTGACCGAGTCCGGCTATGGATTGCCCCTGCAGGTGTGGACCCGCGCGAAGAAGGCGGGGCTGGTCATCCGTGAGATCCCCGTGCCGCTGATTTATTATGATCCCAAGCGAAGCTTCTGCCGGGAATTGGAGAACCCGCAAGAGCGACGCGCCTATTACCTCCGCGTGTTGTCACAGGAGTTGGGAGGCGACCTCATCGATGCCCACGAAGCATCCGCGTATTCCGGTCGAGAGAGGCATCGTCTGTATTCATCCTGAGCCCGCGTGCTGGGGCGCGTGTTTGCAGGAGAATCGGCGCGCCGGGGCCGGCGATGCCACAGGAGACCTCAGCGGCCGACGGGAGTTGCTGAGCAAGGCGAGAGTCTACACACGCCGGCTCCTGGGAACCGGCGTCCCAGAGGACAACGACACCGCCGTCATCGGCGCCGGGCATCAGGCGATCTGGCATCACGGCGGGATTTGGGCCAAGACCCTGGTTGCCGCACGGTTCGCCCGCGCCGTCCGGGCCGTCCATCTGCACGTGGTGGTGGACCATGACCTCGGCGATACGGCCCTGGTCATCCCCAGGAAGACAGCCGCAGGCGAATGGATGGGGCACCGCGAAGAACTCGAGATTGACCCACGCTCCGTTCCCCTGGAGATGCGCGAGTCACCACCTGCCCGGCAGCTCGCGGGATTCCTGCGGGCCGTCATGGAACGGAACCCCGCCGGCATCTGTGCGGACGTCTGGAAACAGACTCCCTGGCCGGAAGATGACGCCCGACCGCGTTTTCACACGGTCAGCGACGTGATTACCTATCTGCACGCTCTGATAAACGAACGTCTTGGTGTCTCTCCCGAGTTGTATCTGCCCGTATCGGAGTTGTCGGCGAGCGATGTATTCCTCCGCTTCGCCGGGGGTGTGATGACGGATGCGACCCGGTTTTCGAGCCTCTATAACGAGGCCGTCGTCGCTGCCAATCCCACGCCGGGCGGGAGCCTCCGAGTGGCCCGGCCTTTGAGGATCGATCAGGAACAGAATCGCGCCGAGGTCCCCTTCTGGTTGGTGGATACGGGTGGTCGCCGGTTGCCGCTGCATGTGAACCGACACGGGAAAGGGGTGATCCAGGTCGGTACGGCGGCCCGGCCGCTCGGTCAACTGGACGCAACGTCAGGCGATCTCCCGGACCAGCTCCGGGAGTTGCTGACCTACCGGGGCTATCGGCTACGACCGCGAGCGGTGGCGCTGACTCTCTTTGTGCGTCTGACTCTGGTCGATTGGTTCGTGCATGGGGTGGGAGGGGCCATCTACGAGCGGATCGGAGACCATCTTTTCGAACATTACTACCACCGACGCCCGCCTCACATGGCCTCGGCAACCTGCACCATGATCCTGCCGCAAGAGGAGCCGTCGGGGACGTCTTCGGCCGGCGTCGGCGAGGCCCAGCGCCAGTTGCGTGCCTTTCTCTATCAGCCGGAACGGTTCCTCCCGGCACCAACCGCCGCGACGGAGCCCGTGGCAACATTTATCCGTCTCAAGCAGGCGGCCGTGAGCACGGCGCGCGACCCCTGTCTACCGCATGATCGGAGAAAGGCAGCATGGAAGGAGATTGCAAGACTGAACCGGCAACTGCAAGTGCATGCCAAACCGGCGGCCGATCTCCTGCATCAGAAGCTCGCCGAAGCTCGGGACAGCGATCGTTCGCAACAAGTCCGCGACAGTCGCGAATACTTCTTCGGTCTGTTTCCTGAGCCGCGCCTGCGTGCCCTGGTCGACTCCGTCGCAGGCGAAACCTTCGGGTCGGACTCGTGGGACAAGCCAGGCACGAATTCTATCGGTGGGAGTTCCTCTGTTTCGGGATACCGATTTCGCTGAAGGAGACGCCAATGCCCCGAGCGATGATTATTGGGCCGCATCCGGACGACGCCGAAATGGCCATGGGGGCGAGCATGGCGGCCATGGTCGATGCCGGCTGGGACATCTTTGTTCTTGATCTGACGGATGGAGAACCCACCCCACAAGGCTCGCGGGAGATTCGCGCGAAGGAGACGGCGCAGGCCACCACGATCCTTGGGATCTCGAGACGCGCGTGCCTGGAGTGGCCGAACCGGTACCTGGAAGCGAACCTGGAGAACCGGCACCGATTGGCGGAGGAGATTCGCCTGTATCGGCCCGATGTGCTCTTCGGACCGCTCCCGCCCGACGATCATCCCGACCACGTGGCCGCGGCCCAGTTGATCGACGCAGCGCGCTTCGAGGCGAAACTCCAAAAGACCAACCTGGCCGGCTCCCCCCATTGGGTCCGCCGGGTCTACGGATACTATTCCATTCACCGGCGTCTCCACGGCACCCCGACGATGATCGTGGATGGGACGGACTTCTGGGACAAGAAGACGGCCGCTTTGAATGCCTACGAGAGCCAGATCAGCAGTCGCTTGCCGGACGATCGCGTGTCGCTGCTCGACCGGGTGGATGCGATCGGTCGGTATTTCGGCCAATGCATCGGTCGCCGGTACGCCGAGGCGTTTGTCACCGCCGCACCCGTGGCGATCGGGAAGATTGAATTGCTCGGCGACCTGTGAGGGGCCCACATCGTCCAGAGCCGGAGTCTCGAAAGGATGAATCTTATGTGCATTGACCCTGCCGGAGTGCCCCAAGGTGTTAATTCCCCGCCGCCCCCCCGGAACGGGTCTGCCCGTCTCCCTGGGTCCCTTTCGAACCGCCGCTGGGACTACCTACTGCTTGTGGCCCTCCTGGGGCTGTGCTGGCCCTTGCTGACCGAACCGGGGGCTATCGTTCAGTGTGACTACCCCGCCTGGGCATCCATCGTCCACATGTATGAGAAGGAGGTTTTGCCCGCCTACCATTGGTTCTGGGGTATGCCCCTGCTCCGCGAGAACGCGGGAGAGATCCTGGGACAGCCCTATTCTCTGAGCATCATTCTGCCTTGGCTCCTGGCGCTCGTGATGCCCCTCCACGTGGCGATCAAACTCGTGATTGCCCTGACCTATCTCACGATCGCGTTTGGTTTGTACATCTTCGTCCGGCCGATGTGCTGTAGATTCACCGCGGCGTTGATAGCGTACTTGTGTGTGATCGAGAATCTCATCACGATCAACTACGGCATGTGGTATGATTCCATTTCCATCGGCCTGGCGTTCTGGTTCTGGGCCGCGATGTATCGGTACGTCGACACGGGCAAGGCGAGATACTGGGACAGTGCGCTGCTTCTGTTGGCGTTGACCGTTCTTGCCCATCCGATCGGAGTTGTAATGGCCCTCTCCGGATGGGCTGGATACAGCCTCTACCTGCTGACCGGCGCATCGAGCACGGGCAAGTGGAGAACGGTCCTGTCGATCGGTGTTCTGCCGGTGCTCGCGATGGCTTTGACGTTTCCCCAGATACAGGCGATCTTCTCCGGCCATATCATTCCATTTACGGACGAAAAGTGGCCCTTTGCCTACCGTCTGCTGGATCCGCTCGGGAGGGGTCTGAGTTGGATCGTTCTTTCCTGCGCGGTCGTCGGAGGTGTGATACTCCTCCTCCGGCGGCGAGACATCAGCGCCATACTGATTCCCGCCCTGCTGGTCAGTCATATCATCTTCCTGCCCGGACTGTTGTCGCGGGTCCCCTTCGATTTTCCCCTGAAAGGAGGACTGTTGGCTTTCTCCTCAAGATTCGAACTGGCGATCTCGTCCATGGTGCTGATCCCGTTCGGCGTGAGTCTTTCTTCGGCGCTGGCGGTCCGACCCCTGGAAGGAAACTCGCGACAGCGGCTTGTTCGCAATCTCGCGGAGATCGTTCTGGCCCTAGGCGTGCTCGGGACTGTCGTGTGCGGCGTCAAGCATACGTTGATCACCCAACCACGATTCCTGGTTTCTGAGCGGGGTCTGTCCGACTACGCTGACTTTCAGCGGTTGTGCCACTGGATTACAGAGAACACGGATTGCCGGACAGAGAGAATCTACGTGGAGGATATGATGGGGAGCTTCCACCAGCCGGTCCTGCCCCACCATCCGGCCGGACGCAGATTGGCTGAAAGCCTGGTCCGGTGGGTTCCGGAACAGTGGATTCCCACCAAGTACACGACCCACTATCTGGCCCTGTTGTCGCTGCGAACCCCGGCCAACCAGGTCAACGGCTTCCCGGTATACCGCAACGCCTTCAATCAACAGTACTGCGGCCATTCCGACCGGCTCTTCGGCGCCAAGCCTGAGGCCCTTCCGGAGCAGAAGATGAAGGACTATTTATGGTCGCTCAACTGCCGCCATGTCCTGGCGTACTCGCCGTCGGTATGCCGTTTCCTGGAAACGATGGACTGGCTTACGCCCGCCGTAGCCTTTGGGCGATACCACGTCTTCACCCAGAGGACGATGAGGCCACACTGGGCGTGGTGGGAAGGACCGCATCAGGACATCGTGCCCGCATCCAGCCCCAGCTACTTGGAGTACCACCTCGATGTGCGCGACCGGAAAGGCGAGGTCATCTACGTGTCCTTCCAATACCATCCGAACTGGAAGGCCCGGTTGGAGGGGCATGATCTTGCCGTTCGCCCGTGGAATCACCTGATGTGCATCGCCCTACCCTCCGGTCAGACAGGCACATTGGTCTTGCGGTATGACCCCGGCCGGACCCGGGGCCTCGTGATTGTCTGCTTGGGACTGACACTCTCGGCGTTCTGGCACGCTTTCGCCCGCAGGCCGCAGGGAGCATCAGCCATTGCTGCTCGCGCGGGCGGCGAATCCAAAAGCCTTCATGGCGGGTGCAATACTGGCGGTCACCCGATGCGGATGTGAGGGGGAGACATGCTCTGGCGTGAGGTAATCCAACCCTGGCAGTTCATGATCGTTCTGCCGTGACGGTGTAATCTGACGAAGGCGATGCAGATCTTCGGCGCCCGGAAACAGCTTATTCCGGCACCAGTTCCTCTCGGGTGCTGGCGGCCATTCCCTTGCCCGCCGGAAACGTGCAGTCCACCACCTCCATTCTCATATCCGACCAAAGCACTCTGCCGGTCTCGACGCTGACATAGGACTTGCCCTTGGTGCGAATCTTCATTTTTACGGGCTCCTTGAGATCGACAAACGACAGAGGTATCTGGACGGCGCCGTAGCCGGTGTGGTCCGTCTCGAGTCGGTAGGCCTCCTGGCCGTCGAACATCACGTGCCCGGTCAGAGTGACATCCAGCTTCGGAGGCTCCTTCCACTGTTCGGGAAGGTCCTTCACCGCGGATTCCATGTTCATCGAGTGTTTCTGATTGGGCTGTATGGCCGTGGGGGGAAGGGCAAGTGCTTGCAGGGCATCGCCGATGATGTGCACGCTACTGATATTCTCGCTCTTCCATTCCGTGTTGTGCGACTGTCTCGTACCCGAGCCGGAAAGTGTGTAACTCTGGCTGATGTCCAGATTGCCCACGTTGACCGAATCGGTTACAATGTCGACCCCAAACGTCGCTGTCGTCTTGAACGAGTCCGTCATCTCGGCGGTATTCTGGTTCTCGTCGACGTCATCCACGTGGGTGGTTAGCGTACCGATTCTCCCCACGGTCATGCCCAGGGGCCACTCCTCCACGGAAATCAGACGCATTTTGTAGGAGGATCCCTTGTCGCGGGCGGTGTGCCGCAGTTGCAGAAGCACAGGACCGGAGGGAAGTGGAAGCTCTTTTATGTCATGGCTCGCTTCCGAATACATGTTGCGCAGGATATCCACTTGCAGTCGGTTGGACGCCGAGTCTTCCGGCGGCCCCAGTCCGGAAGGGACGGGCGGGCGCGGGCCGTTCGGTTCCCCCGCCTGTGCCACCGCCGGTTTGTCGTTGGAATCCTGCGCGGACTTGGCCCCCTCCGGGGCATCGTCCGAATGCGGAGACGCCGGCCTGAGCGCCCCCGAATCGGGAGACTCACCGTGGCCTCTGGAAAACCACGCAAAGCCAAGGACCGCCATCACCAGGGCAAGGCCTGTCAGGACAAGAACGTGTTTGGATCCGAACTTACCCACCATACTGCATCTCCTTAAGAGGTAAAGCCATACTGTCCCACCCCCCCCCCGGGACAAGAACACGGGACCGGCACTTGTCGGTCGTCACCCGCGCCGAGGAGGACCGAAGCGCGCGTCCGTTCGCGCGACAGGCACGGCGCTCCCTCCGCGAATGGGTCAGGCGTCGGAGCCTGCCTGTGTGTCCAGTGCCGCGTCGTACATCTCGGTGATCCGGCTGCTGAGTTCCCCATCCGTCAGGCCGGCGATCCGGTCCACCATCTGGTCCGCCTCCGTCTCACAGGTCACGGCGTCGCCGCCGGCGGAGAAAAGCGGACGCAACGAGGTGGCCGCGGCCAAGTGCTCCACGACGGCATGAATCGTCGGATTGTCAAAGACGAGCGTGCTGGGCAGCGTCACTCCCAGGCTTTTCTGCAGACGATTCCGCAAATCCACGGCCAGCAGGGAATCCACGCCCAGGTCGAAGAAACCTCGGTCACTCGCGGGCAACTCCGCCTCGGACCATCCCAGCACCGTGGCGGTCGCCCGCCGGATGTGCGCTTCCAACAGGGGCAAACGATCCCGGGCAGGAACGCCTTCCAGAAGCTGACGGAACGCGGAAGAATCATCGAGGCTGCCGCCCTGCCCCACGTGGCGCATGTCCCCGAAGAAAGGAGAGGCGCCTACCACCGCCAGGAGAGCCGGCCAGTGAATGGACATCACGGCAATGTGGCTAAGACGGGTACACAGACACCGCCTGAGCAGGGCCACCCCGTCACGGGGCGTGATCAGACGGACGCCCAGATTCCGCCACCGTTGCCGTTCGCGATCCAGTTGGGAGGTCATGCCGGTATGATCCCACGGGCCCCAACTGAGGCAATGGGATGCCAGCCCCAAACGGCGCCGGTGGTGCGCCAACGATTCGAGAAAAGCGTTGCCGGCCATGTAATTGGACTGGCCGGGCGAACCCAGCAACGTAGCCACGCTGGAGAACGATACAAACCAGTCCAGATTCCTGTCCTGCGTCAACCGGTGCAGATTCCAGCTTCCCAGCACCTTGGACGCCAGAACCCCCGAGAATTGTTTCCACGTCTGTTGCGTAACGGGCCCATCATCCACGGTCCCGGCGGCGTGGACAATTCCCCTCAAAGGCGGCAGGCTCTGTTCGACCTCTTTCATCAGGTGTGCCAGGGACAACGAATCAGCCACATCGATCCGAGCAACGACGACACGCGCTCCGCCGGATTCCAGCGTCTGGACCAAGGCGGCGGCTTCATCGGTGGATGCCCCGCGCCTGCTGACAAGCACCAGGTGTCGTGCGCCTTGATCGGCCAGCCAACGGCAGACAATCGAGCCGAGACCGCCGAAGGCCCCGGTGACCAGATAGGTCCCGTCGGCACGCACCGGGAACGGGCCCTCGTGCAGATCTCGGGCGTTCCATTGCTTCAGCCGCGCCACATGGCGTCGGCCTTGGCGGAAAGCCACTTGGTCCTCCTCACTGTCCGCCAGCACCTCCGTCACGAGTGTCTGCGCCAAGGACTCCGGACGGCCGTCCCCCAGGTCCACACGCAGACAACGCCAATCAGGATGCTCGTAGGCGATCGCTTTGCCCAGCCCCCACAGTGTCGATTGGGATACATCCAGCCACTCGTCATCCGGGTTCACCGGTTGCCCCCATTGCGTGACCAGGCACAGCCGTTTGCGTTCGGAAGAAGTCCCGCTGGAAAGGGCACGGACCACCTGCAAGGTGCTCTCGCAAAGCAGTTGCTCACGTTTCTCCAAAACCTCTACGCCGTCGGTCTCGGATAGGCGATCGTCAAGGCCCCACATGTGGACAACACCGCGTAAACCTCGACCGTCTGCGTGCAACGCCTCGTCGAGAACTCGCCCAAGATCCTCTCCCTTGGAAGAACGGATCGTGTAACACCGGTCCGGCAGAGCTTCATAGACCTGTCCTGCAAACACCCGGATACATTGCGCGCCGCAGGCCGCCAGGCGTGCAGATACCCTTTCGGATACACCTGATCTGTCCGCCAGAACGAGCCAATTGCCCGCCAGCGCGTCAGGAGCAGCGACAACCTCGGTTGGGGACAGAGGCGACGGACGCCAATCGACGCCGTAAAACCACCCGTCTGTTTCCTTTCCCGAGGAGGCCTCGAGAATCTCCTTGCTGACTTGTCTGAATCTGACCCCCTCCATGCAGCCGATCAACCGGCCCTCTTCGGCAAATATGTAGAAGTCTGCTTGTTGCGTGGACTCCCCCGGCGGCTGTGGGCGCATTCTGGCATAGCTCCAGAGGCGCAATCCCTTGTAAGGATCCATACAGAAACGATCGATCCCGATGGGAACGACAGCGGCATGCTCTTGCGAGTTCCGGATGTCCGGCTCCACCTTTAGACGGCCCAACAGTACGTGGAGGCATCCATCCAACAGAACAGGATGAACGGTGTAGTCCACCGACTCCTCCGCCATCGTTCCGGGAAGCTCGATCTGTCCCAGGAATGCGTCCGTCCCGTCTTGCCAGAGTTGAACCAACGGTCGAAAGCAAGGACCGTATTCAACGCCCACGGCCCGCGATATCTTGTAGCAGGTTTCCACGTCAACAGGTTGGCAGCAGGTTTTGCGGACCTTCGCCAAATCAACGTCGATTCTCGACAGCATCTCGTTGCCGCCAACCAGGTTGGCTTTGGCATAAAGGGCCCAGCCAGATTCCTCCGGCCCTTCTTCATTGCGTCCGAACACCTGGAAGGTACGCCCACCGGAATCCCCCTGAGTCAGTACCGTTTGCACAATCCGTGCTTCATCGGTTGGCAACATCATCGCCTGCTGAAAACGTAGGTCCTCTACCGTCACGGTGCCGTCAGCGCCCTCCCTTGCGGTCGCGGCTCGCAGCGCCATCTCCAGGTATCCCGAAGCTGGGAAGATCGCTGTGCCGTACACCCGATGATCGGACAGGAAACTCGGTGAATGACTGGCGAGTTCGCTCTGAAACTGAATCGTATCCACGCCAGCCAGACGCAGACGATACCCCAGAAGAGGGTGAGGATGCTCCTGCCGCTTACCGACGCCCATTACTTGTCGGGATGTCGGTGATGACCCCGTGCGTGATTCCTCTTCCGGCGTCCAGTAGCGTTGGCGTTGCCACGGATACGTCGGCAGCACCACCTTGCGACGCCGGTAATCCCGATCGAAGCCACGCCAG
>Ga0315289_10001135_pt1 | contig 41574 bp, 37 predicted proteins | sample YL17G11_40_MG_FD_203452 | JGI IMG/M metagenome (GOLD analysis project Ga0315289, IMG submission 203452) | Sediment microbial communities from Yellowstone Lake, YNP, Wyoming, USA - YL17G11_40 | ecosystem: Environmental > Aquatic > Freshwater > Lake > Sediment | place: USA: Wyoming | collected... | reverse complement strand
CCAGCGGCTGAATCGAATGGTGCGCTGCACGGGGCTCTCCTGTCCAGCGGATGCTGCTCCGCTTCGACAGGCCCCAGCTCAGCCCTCAATGCAGTCTCATATCTATCCTGACAGAACACTAAGCCCTACGGGCCGCCGTCCCGGCCGAAGGCCTAGGGACTGCAAAGGGAAAATGTCCCTCCTGCGAGGTCTGGCGGGTTAGGGAGGGTGTGGATTGCGGAGCCTTTCCGTGCGCGCGTCGCGGCTTGACGCGACACGGATAATTGTCCGCATGGACAAGCGCATCGCAGTTACAGCAGGGGACATGAAGCGCTACGAGTTGTTGCAACGGGTGGTTGAGGGCCAGTTGACGCTGGCCGCGGCGGCGCCGGTGCTGCAAGTGAGCTATCGCCACGCCAAACGCCTCAAACGCCAGGCGGCCGAGGGCGGCTTGAGCGCCCTGGCGCACGGCAATCGCGGTCGCGCGCCCTCCAATAAGCGTGATGACGACGTGCGCTGGCGGGTGCTGGCGCTGTCGCAGGAGTGCTACCGGGATTTCAACGACAGCCACTTCACCGAGATGCTGGCCGAGCGCGAAGGGGTGGCGCTGTCGCGCGAGACGGTGCGCCGCTGGCGCCGGGAAGCGGGGCAAAAGCCCAAGCGCCCGCGACGCGCCCCCAAGCATCGGCGCCGCCGCGAGCGCAAAGAGGCGGCGGGCATGATGATGCTGTGGGACGGCAGCCCGCACCGGTGGTTTGGCCAAGCGCAGCCGCCCTGTTGCTTGATGGCGGCGATTGATGACGCCACCAGTGAGGTGCTGGGGGTGCTTTTCGTGCCGCACGAGTCGAGCTGGGCCTATCTGAAGCTGCTGGAGCAGGTGCTCGCGCGCCACGGCGTGCCAGCGAGCGTCTACCAGGACTGCCATTCGGCGCTTAAGCGCAATGACGACCAGTGGACGCTGGCGGAAGAGCTGGCGGGCCGCCAGGACCCGACCCAGGTGGGTGCGGCGCTGGAGGCGCTCGCGATCACCCCGATCTTCGCCGGCAGCCCGCAGGCCAAGGGCCGCATCGAGCGCCTGTTTGAGACGCTGCAGGATCGGCTGGTGTCCCTGCTGGAGTTGGAGGGGATCGCCGATATCGCCGCCGCCAACGCCTATGCTCAAAATGGCTTCCTGCATCGTTTTAACCGTGACCACACGGTGGCTCCACAATCGCCTGTGGCGCTGTGGGGCAAGCCACCGCGGGCCAAAGACCTGGAGCGCATTCTGGCGCTGTCCTACGCGGCGACGGTGGGCAATGACAACGCGGTGAGATTGGGCGGGATGGTGATCGATATTGCGCCGGGGCCGCGCGGCATGAGCTACGCCCGGGCGCGGGTGGCGGTGCTGCAATTGCTCGATGGCAGTTGGCGCGTCTACTATCAGGGGCGGCAAATCGGCGCCGCCTCGGCCACCGAGATCGCGCAGTTGATTCGCACCCGGCAGCGGCGCAAGGGGGTGCCGGCGGCGCACGATGCAGTGTACCTGGCGAGCGCCCCCGGCCTGCCGGATCGTGAGCCGGTCCCCGCGGGGGCCCAGGCGGCCGCCGCCGCCAAACTGGGGGAGCGCACCCCTTCCAGCCTGCAAGTGGGACCGGTGCGCCGCGCCGGACCGGGGCGTATCATCAAGGGCACCAGGATCGCTTAAGGGGACATAATCGCTTTGCAGTTAAGGGGACATATTCCCTTTGCATCAACATGGGTCTCCTATTCTGCTTCTTCCTGATGATGACGGGGGCTGCTGGTCTGCTTGCCTCCGCCGCGCCCACTTCTGACTGGCCGGCGCCGCGGCACGATACTCACCTCACCGCACGCCAGCCATGCCCGGGCGCGATGCGCCGGTCGCCAGCAGTCCTCACTCGCACCCCCATCGCGCCAGGCAGCGCCAGCCTCACGCCATTCGCCTCCAAGCCCGGCGCAAGCACCGATCGCGCGCTCGCCCTCGCCGATGGCGCGCTGCGCTGCTACGATCTGGCGGGCCGGCTCATCTGGCAAGCTCATCCGCCCGGCCTCAACTTCGAGGCCATTACCACGATTGAGGACCTCGATGGCGATAGCCGCGTCGAGATCGCCCTCAGCGCCGGGCGGCCCGCGTCACCGCTGGGCGCTGCGCTGCTGCTCGACGCCGCGACCGGCGACCTGCTCTGGCGCTATGATGTCGAACCCATGTCCTATTCCTGGTACTACTATGCCGATTCGTACTTGCCGCGGGCCGCGGGCAAGCAGCTCATCGTCCTCATGCACGCCTACCCGCCCGACCGGCGCAACGGCTATATCGCGATGTTCGAGTTCCCGGCGCTGGGCAAGCCGCCGCGGCAGCGCTGGCGCTATGACTTCGATAACTACACCTGTTTTCCGTCACTCCTGCGCTCTGACGTTGACGGCGATGGCGTCAAGGAGATTTGCGTCGAGACCCACAGCCGCATGTGGGTGCTCGACGCGCTCACCGGCGCCGTCAAACAATTCATTCAGTGGGAGGTCTCGCCTGCCAATGTGCGCAGCTATGGCCTGGTCAAGTTCCAGGACCTCAACGGCGACGGGCGCGAGGATTTCCTGTGCATCGCCAACTTCGCGCAGCATCACGAGGTGCTGCTCAACCAAGGGGGCAAGCTGAAGCTCGCCTGGGCGCACGGCTGGGACAACTCGGTCACCACCTCCAAGATCGCCACCACCTGGCCCGAGCCGCCGGTCGCGGACGTGGACGGCGATGGCGGCCTCGAAGTCATCGTTTCGATGTTCAACGCCGAGGCCGAGCCGCGCTGGATGATTCGGGTCTATGATGCGGTCACCGGCGAACTCAAAGCGAAAGTGCTTGACTACATCGCGGCTGACCTGTGGGATCTGGACGGCGACGGCGCCGCAGAGATCCTGGCGCAGGAGAGCCGCGATCCCACGCGGGCGACCATCAGCGCCGCTGCGCTCTTCAAGATCGTCGGCGACAAACCGCAGCTAATGTGGCGCGAGCAGGGAGTGCGCGCGGCGCCCAGTTCGCCGGTGGGTAAGCGCCGACGCCGGGGCGCCCAGCCGGAGGCTGGAATGCTGATCGCCCGCGAGCGCCAGACCTGCGCCCTGAGCATGGAAGGCGGCGCGGTCCGGGTGACGCCTTACACGCCGCCGCCCGCGCCTCCGGGCCCGGATTTTTCGCGTATCAAAGCGCCCGCCGGCCAGATGGTTCCGCCGCCGCTGGTGAAGGACCTCGACCGCGATGGCAAGCCCGAGATCATCCACACCTGGCAGGGCAAGGCCACCATCTACCACTGGGATCGCAAGCAGGGCCTCAAGGCGATTCGCGAGTTCGCTACCAGTGGTGACCCCGCCCTCGCCGACCTCGACGGCGACGGGCAGACGGAGATCATCGTTGGTGACGCGGTTCCGGCTCGCGAGCCGATCATCCGCGCGCTGCGCGCCGACGGCACGGTGTTGTGGGAATCGCGCCTGCCGCCGACGAATCGCGTGGGCCTGCCTCACGGCCGCGCGCTGTATCTTCAGGTGGGGCGGTTCACGGGAAAGGCGACGCCCGACATCTACGCCCTGGCAGGCACGCCGATCGTGCGCAGTGTCGTGCTCGACGGCGCCTCCGGCCGCCTGGTGTGGGAGAAGAACGAATTCCCCGACATTGAGCGCTACTGGGGGCCGACGGTCAACCTGGCCTCCGTCTATGACGTTGACGGTGATGGGGCCGAGGATCTGGTGTTCACCAATCCCGACTACTATTGTGTCGCTTCGGGCCGCACTGGCGACCTCATCGTTGGCCCGTTCATCCCGCAGAAGATTTTCAATCAGCCCAGCCAAGGGCTCTATACGCTGCCGGCGATCCTCGAAGGCCCCGAGCGACCGTTGGTCGTGCTGTGCGATGGCCATTACTTCCTGGCCGCCGTCGGCCTGCGCGCCGAGCCGCTGTGGTACCAACTGCCCGAGGTCGGCAACGCACGCTCCGGGGCGGAGGGGTTCATGCGGTTGCCCGATGGCGCCTGGGTCATCGGGTTCGGGCGGCAGAACGGGAGCTTCGCTTGTCTCGATGCCGCCACCGGCGGGCTTCGTTGGGACCTGCCCATTGACGCTTCGGCGGGCGATGTGGTAGCGTGTGATATCAATGGCGACGGGGCCGATGAGTTCGTCTTTGGCGATAGCCACGGATATCTCTGGGCCGTGGGTGACCGCGGCGGCAAGGCGAGCGTTCTGTGGAGAATCGCGCTTGGCGCCAGCAGCGGCTCGCCGGTGATCGCCGACCTCGACGGCGATGGCCTGCCGGAAATACTTCTTCCCACAGGTGATGGGAGCCTGACGGTCGTGGGAACCCGGCAATAGGCGTTGCACCTGTCATTCAGAGCCCTTCGCCTCTGTCATTCAGAACGAAGCGAAGCGGAGTGAAGAATCCTGGTCGGTTCGGAGCTTGCTCTGGGCCAGCCGGAGCGCTCGGAATGACAGCGAAAGTGACAGGCGTTTTCACACACACGCTCTAAGAAGTCGCGCCCGCGTGTGCAATCGGCGTCTGGCGACACAGGCGGGAACTTGCGTCACCCGTCCACATGAACGGCCAGGTGAAAACCCCGGTGGGACTGCTGATGCCGGCGAGACATGGGACTGGTCGGCGGGTCGGCCGGCTGGGGCAGACGGCGGCTCTGGCGCTCATCGCGGTGCTGGGCCAGGCGCTCCTCGCTTTTTCCCCGGGCGTGACGGTCGCGGCGCGCGCCGGCACGAGTGATCTCTATCGTCGCCAGCGCGAAATCCAGCGGCAAAAAGCCAAGGTCCTGCGCCGGCTGCAAATGACCAAGGCCAGGCAGCACACCGCGCGCAAGCAGCTAAAGGTGGTGGAGAATCGGCTGCGCATCGTGCGCGGCGAGCTGATCAGCGCCAAGGTCAAGCTGCGCTCCACGCAAGCCGAACTGGGCCAGGCCAATCGCAACCTGGAAGCCGCGCAGCGCCGCCTGAAGCGCCACCGCCAGGCGGCATCGCAGCGCCTGGTCGCCATTTACGAGCTTGGGGACCTCGGGTACCTCGATGTTCTTACCGCGGCGGCGAGCTTCGCCGATTTCGCCAATCGCCTCTACCTGGTGCGGCTGGTTATTGACCAGGATCTCGACCTCATGCGGGACATGGAGCAGGAGCGCACCCGTATCGCGCGCTACCGCCGCCAGGTGCAGGTGAAGGAACGCAGTGTGACGATGCTTGAGGCCGAGGTCGCGCGCAAGCATGAGCAGTATGCCGATCGGCGCGAGGACCAGGCGCGGCTGGTGAGCGATCTGCGCCGGCAGCGCGCTTACTGGGAGCGCGCGCTGGCGCAGATGGAGCAGGACTCGCGCGACATCGCCGCGCAAATTCGCCGCTACCAGCAAACCTCCGGGCGCACGCGCTACTCGATCCCGTGGCGGGGCAGTTTCATGCGACCGGTGATGGGCGGCATCACCTCGGGCTTCGGCATGCGCGTGCATCCCATCCTCGGCGTACCCAAGATGCATACCGGAATTGACATTTCCGCCGCTACCGGCACCCCCATCCGCGCGGGCGACGCGGGCACCGTCATCTGGGCCGGGCCGCGCGGCGGCTACGGCCTATGCGTGGTTATTGACCACGGCGGGGGCATGAGCACCGTCTATGGCCACTGCTCGCGATTGGCAGTGGGCGTTGGCCAGGAGGTGCGCAAAGGCCAGATCATCGGCAGCGTGGGCAGCACCGGGCTGTCCACCGGGCCGCACCTGCACTTCGAGGTGCGCCGCAGCGGCAGCCCGGTTGATCCTCTCTCGTACTAGCATCAGGCCCCGCGATCGCCGTGCGCCGCCACTCGTGTCGGCAGTCACTGCCATCGCGGCTCAGCCCTGATAGCCGGGCTCGGGCCGCGAACGACGCCACTTTCCACATGGCGCCCGAAAGGAGAAGCGCATATGAAGCTGGCTCTGATGATGACGATTCTCATCGCGGGGTTTGCCGCTGCTTCCTCGTGCGCCGGGGATGCGGGCGCGCGCAAGGCGCAGGAGGATGTGTTGGTCTTCGATCCGATTACCCTCGAGGGGTTCGACCAGTGGCAGCCCATCGGCCGCACCGCCGTCATGTTGAGCCCTTGGCCGAAGGAAGACCCGTATTTCAGCCTCGAGCCTGTGATCACGATCAGCAAAGCGGGACAGATGGTGCACGGCATGGAGCGCCGCAGCCTGGGGCTGCCGCTGCCGACCGCGGTGCGCTTTTGGGTGTATGGCGAGAAGCCCTACTTCTGGGTGATCCTGGGGGACAAAGCCGGCAACCAGGTCAGCAGCCGCGTGCCCCTCGGGGGCCTGGAGAGCAACCGCTGGAGCCAGGCCGTGATTCCGTTGTCCGACACATTCCCGGTCGGCGTCGGCGCGCAGCCCATCCGGGATCTCGATATGATTGCGATTCTGACGCAGGAATCAGCCGGCGAGTATTACGAGCCGGGCCCGCAGCATTTCCACTTCGGCCACTTCGAGGCGGTTTATCCCGTCGGCGCCGGCCCCACCAACCCCACCTTCGGGAAAGCGGATTTGGAGGCGATGCTTCAGCCGCTGGAGGCGCAGATCCAACGCATTGAGACTCTTGTTGATCGGGCGCGGGGAGCGGGCGCAGAGACACGCTACGCGTTGGTCTCGCTGACGGTGCTCAAGCGCTACCGCGGCGAGGTGTTCGCGATGCTCGACCATCGCGACCCGTTCGTCGCCAAGCGCACCGCCGAGTTCCTGCTCGGCTGCGCCGCCCGCACTGAGCGCGACCTCGCCGAGGCAATTGCCCATCCCAACCGCACTATCCGCGTGCCGCAGGTTAACGTGGGAAATCTGAAGCTGCGCGAGGGCAGTTTCTTCAGCGGCGAGCGCCCGGTGATGCTCGCGGGAGTGTGCGGCTGGTTCTCGCCCGGCTACTTCGAGCAGCTCGCACCGACGGGCTTCACCATCTTGAGTATCGAGATTGGCCCCAGCTCAACTCTTCCCGCCGAAAACGTGCGCAAGCCCGAGGCCCTTGAGGGCATCAAGTCGGTGCTGGACGCCGCGGCGCAGCACGACATGGTCTGCAATCTGCTCCTGTCGCCGCACTACTTTCCGGGCTGGGCGCGCGAGAAGTGGCCCGCCACCGACGCCACCGGCTGGCGCCAGCAGACCAATGGCTTCATGCCCTGGACGATCAGCGATCCGCACTTCCGCGATGTCATCGCACAGCATCTGGCGGTAACCATTCCTCAGGTCCGCGATCACCCGGCGCTGCTCTGCTATGACCTGGTCAATGAGGCATGGTACCGGCTGATGCCCGATTTTCGCGCCCAGCAGTGGCAGGCGTTTCGCGCGCAGCATCCGGAGATCAATGAATGGCAGGCGCTCAGCGCCTTCGCGAGCCAGGATGTCACCGACTTCGTCAAGTGGTATGTCGCCGAGATTCACAAGCACGACACCAAGCACCCGATCGAGATGAAGACGATCAGCACCGATGACGTGCTGAATGTGGATCGCGAGGCGGTCGGCGACGTGCTCACGGCCAACGGCATGGACGCGATGCCCTCGTGGCCAGACTACTCGGGCCGCCTGGCCGCTGATTTCGCCTGGCCGCTGCTGCGCCATGACTTCCATCGCTCCCTGGCCCCCGACAAGCCCATCGTGGATGACGAATACCACATCAGCGGCGGCACTTTCCCCATGCCCGCGGCCTATGTGCGCGCCGCCTTGTGGACTCTGGCCCTGCACGGGCGGGACACGACTTCGTGCTGGGTTTATGACCGCGTGGATGACGTCAGCATCTACTGGCACGCCGAAGGAGTCGAGGCTTTGGGTCATACCGCCCTCGACTTTCTGCGCCTGGGGCCGGAGATTCACGCGTTCCAGCGACAGCGCGGCCCTTTGGCCATCTTTTACGGTGGCACCGGGCTGACGGAAGCCTACCTGGCATGCCTGTTCCAGGACCTGGATGTGGGCGTTGTCACCGACAAGCGAATACAGGAGGGCCGCCTCGGCGCCTACAGGGTGCTGGTGCTGCCTGCGGGAGGTGAACCGCAGGAGCGAACCAGGCGGCGGATTCAGGCATTCAAGAAGTTCGGCGGCGTCGTGATCGAGTGCCCGGCGGGAGTTGATGCCGAAAGGTTGTGGGCTCTAATTCGGCGCGCAGTAAGCCAGGCTCGGGTGACGAGACTGGTATCAGCGGGCACGTGGGGAATCGAGTGCCGGAGCCTGGTGCGCGACGGGCGGAAATTGTTTTACGTCATCAATCATCGTCGGCGGCCAGTCGAAGTGTCGCTGAAGTCCGGGTGGCCGTTGGATAAGGCGACGGACCTGCGCGCCCAGCGTCCGGTTGATGCGCGGCGCCTGCGCCTGGAGCCGCTGGAGGTGAGGCTGTTGGAGGTGAGATAGCCCTGATCGGGCCCCGCGATCACTTGGCGTTAGGTCCAGCCGCACTCGTACCCCGTGTCATACATCGCGACGACGTTCTCCGGCGGGCTGACGGCCTGGAGGTTGTGACATGGGGCGAGGATATATCCGCCGCCCGCGCCCAGGAGGCGCAGGTTGTCAATCACCTCCTGGCGCACCTGCTCCACTGAGCCGAAGGCCAGCGTGTACTGGTTGTCCACGCCGCCGTGGAAGACGAGCTTGTCGCCGAAGTCGCGCTTCAGTCCCGCGCGCTCCATGCCTTTGCAGCGCCACTGGATGGGGTTGAGCACGTCAATGCCCGCTTCGATGAGGTCGGGCAAGATCTCGCGCACCGCCCCATCGCTGTGATGAAAAACATAGGCGCCCGCCTGGTGCGCGAGGTCCATCATGCGCTTCATGCCCGGCAGCAGGAACTCGCGGATGTGCTCGCGCGAGATGAGCAGCCCCTCCTGCGAGCCCAAATCCTCGGCGACGTAGGTTATCATCACCTGCCCCGGGATCTGTTCGTAGATGCGGCGCGTGTTCTCGTACGCGAGGCCGAACAGCTTGTCGAGGCAGAAGTGAGCGATGTCGGGGTGCAGGACGAGGTCCATGTAAGCCTGCTCCATGCCGCGCAGGCTCTTATAGGTGAGGAACGGCTCGGAGCCGCCGCCTTGAATCGGGCGGTCGTGGCCGCCCTTGAGCTGCTCCGCGATTCCTGAGTAGTCCCACCAATCGGGGTTGGGCCAGGCGTATTCGCGCTGAAGCTCCTCCAGCGTCTCGTACTTTGCCAGCGGATTATGCGCGCACTCGGAATAAACGCCGGCGCCATAGTTGACCGTCTGATAGCGGCAGCCGAAGATATCTTCACCGGCGGGCGGCTGCGGGCCGGCGTAACGCGGCCCCACGCCGCACACGCGGTCTATGTGAAGCCGGCGAAACATCTCATCCGCATTGGCGCAGCCGAGATGCTTGATTACCTTTTCCGTCGCCTCGCCGGTGGCCCAGTAGTCCATGGGCACCCGATCCGGCTCCTGCCGCCGCAGCACCGCCAGCCAGCGCTCCCGCGGGGTCATGGTTTCCCTCATGATGATGGCCTTCTCTTTCGATCGGAGACCTCGCCGCCGTATTTTGGCGCCAGCTTGTGAAACTCGTCGAGCAGGGCCATGAAGTTGTCGTACTTGGTGCCATAGGCGATGGACTGGCTGGGGCCGAGAATGAAGCCGGACGAGCGCGCTTGCGCCTCTCGCATCCTAACCCCGGCGCAGAGGACGCAGCCGCACGCGCTCTTCAGTCACAACCGCGAAATGCCCGGCGACCTGCTCTTCTATCACCGGCAGGATCTTCTTTAGCCGGTTCGCCTTCTCCACTCCGTCCTGGCTCTGGAGGCGAAGCAAGACGATTCCCGCGGTGACTCGCCTCTCCCGGAAAGCCATCTCGCCGAAGTCCTTATCGTTCGTAAGGACAAGCCGGGATTCCGCATTTGCCACGCGCAGGACCTCGTCATCGGGGGCTCCCGGAGCCACCTCGGAGACATAGGCCACGTCATGGCCCTCCGCTCGCAGGAGATCAACTATCGGCTGTTCTATGTTCTCGTTCGCCAGCAACCTCATGTGGCGCCGCCGACGGAAACGATCTCCTCCGACCCCACGACCTCGGAGGCATAGGCCAGCGCCGCCTGGATATCCTCTGGGGTGAGGCGCGGATAATCCCGCAGCACGGCCTCGACGCTGACGTTGGCGGCGAGCTTGCGCAGAATCTGTTCCACCGAGACGCGCGTCCCGGCGATCACCGGCTTTCCCAGCATCACTTGCGGGTTAATCTCGATCCGCTTGCGCCAGTCTGCCATGTCTTCCTACCACTTCCGGCGCGGGCCACTCAGAAGCTCTGCGCCCCTGGCTCGGCGTGCGGCGCCGCGCACACCTTCGGACCGCCGACGTCCAGTTACGTCTTCTCCACGGGCGGGATTTCACCTTGCGGCGCGCTGCGGTGCTGCGCGGTTTCTCCGGGTTCGCCCCTCCTCTCGGACAAGGCCGAGCACCGCCGCGCTAGCCCCGCTTGCGCTTCGATACCTCGCCGCCGTATTTTGGCGCGAGCTTGTGAAACTCGTCGAGCAGGGCCATGAAGTTGTCGTACTTGGTGCCATAGGCGATGGACTGGCTGGGACCGAGAATGAAGCCGCCTCCCCGCGCCCCGCGCTCCAGCGCCTGGCGCACATCGCGGCGGATGTCATCGGGCGTGCCCATGACGAGATGCTCGACGGGGATGCCACCCCATAGGCACAGGCGGTCGCCGAAATCGCGCTTGAGGCCGCCGATCTCCATCTCGGGGATGGTCTGGAGCGACTGGTAGCACTGCACGCCGGCCTCGATGAACATCGGGATCAGCGGGCGGTTGTTACCGCAGTTGTGCATCACCACCTGGTAGCCGAGCGAGCGCACCCGCTGCACCCGCTCTCGCATCGCCTCGAAACAGAACCCGCGAAACATCTGCGGGGAGATGAATGGCCCCTTCGTCGTGCCCATGTCCTGCTGCATGAACACTCCGTCCTGGCCGGGGCGAATGTAGAACTGATCGTTCGCGTTTTGGTGCGCAACCGAATGACGTGTCGCCGCGCGCACAACCTCGGGATGAAGCGCATATTCAAGCAGGCCGCGTTCCCACCCGCCCAAAAGCACCAGCGCGGTGAGCCCGCCCGAATCGCCAAGGATGTACCGGTTCTGGCCGAGCTGCTCGATGAGGTAGTCACAGGCCTCGAACACCGAAGGGTCGGGCGGCTTCACCTCAAGCGGTTTCTCGAACATCTCGATCGTGTATTCGGCGGTCTTGACCGTGGGATCTTCGACGCAACTGATGTCATTTGTCAATTCCGAAGCCAGCCACACCCGACCCCGGCTGTCGCGCCATAGATTGTCGCCGATTTTCTTGGGCGGGTCCTCGGGCTTCCACCCGCGCGGCGGCACCACCGGCGCCTCCTTGAAGGAGATGATGTCGGCGAGGTCAAGCTTGCGATAGAACTCGACGGTGTCTTGCTTGTAGCTCTCGATCACCTCGTCGCGCCGCCCCTGCCACAGCGCGACCTGGGCTTTGATCTTGTCTCGCACATAGGTTTCGTGGCCGATGACGCGTTCGATGGTGTCGCAATCCACGACATAGAAGCCCAGTGGCACCCGGTCCACCGGTTCGAGGTTTATCGCTGCCCGCACTCGTTCTTTGCCGGTCACATGCTGCTCCTTGCCGCGGCGTTGGGGCCCGATGCTTGCCGCGGCGGACGAATATCGGCCGACTCCACGCGCGCTTGCGATCGGGATAGCGAAGGATTTCCACGCGGAGGCAGCGGTCACTGCCATGCAGGCTATTGGTTTGAGGATTCCGTTGGGTCCCTGACCGCGGGACAATAGTGAGGATTCCCTGCGCACTCGCCAAGTGCCTGCTGGCAGCCAACGCCAGCGCCAGGCGGCGTTCTTGCCACATGTAAAGCGGGCCGGCGATTTCCGCCGGCCCGCGGTGACGTAAATCGGCCACAGCCTAGGTCAGCGCAGGGGGAGCGCTCGACTGCATGCGGTTGCGCACACAACGGCGCTCCGGAGGAAGGGGAAGGTCCCACTTCCGGCTCGGCCGTAACGTCCTTGCGATTCGCGCTCGCGTCGCAGAATGCAGGCAGTGATGCCTTCGGTTCCCGACGTCCAGGCGCAGTAGGGAATGATTCCGCTGCTCAGCCCGGCGCTTACAGCCCTCCGTCTCCCCTGGCTGAAGTGGGGCAGCCGTGCTGGCTACCCTGTCCATAAGGATAGCACGAATCGTGCCATTTCGGGAACTGGGGGTTCGGCCTGACCAGGGGGCGGCCCACTTGCAGGATGTTCCTTGCTGGGCCCTAAGGGTTGTGCGCTTGCTGCCCAAAACGCCGCACTGTGGGCTTTTTGTAGATGTGATGTTGCCCGGGCGCCCATGTCCTGGCGCGAGGGCACTCTTGAGGTAGAAAGATGCGACATAGGGGGCTGCGTGGCGGGCCGCAGGGTGAGTTTCCAGACACCGTTGTCAGATCATTGCCAAAACATGTAGCTCGGGATGCCCAAGATGATGCTGATGATATTGAGGATGCTGCCAACGACGAACTGCCCCAGGATAAGCCCGAAGAAGAACGGCAGCGCCTGCCGGAACAAGCGCAAGCCGCCGTAGCGCAGCAGGATGGACTTGATGAGCCACGCGACGAACAGCGGCATCCACACCAGGTTCATCTCCCAACTGCTGGAGACGGCGAACCCCAGTGGATGAAAAGGCCAGGCCGCCCAGCGGATGCGCGCCATCTCCAGCAGATACGCCAAGACAAACCCGGCGGCGATGGCAACGCTGGCGCCCCATTTCGCCGGCTGCGGCGATTCGGTCCAGGAAGCCAGTCTATCCCACGCCTCAGAGCCGAAGGACGCGCGGCTCTTTGCCTGCGCGCCGTAGGAGTACATGAGGTGGAGCATCGCCCAGAAGGCGCACAGCGCGCCGAGCGCGCCCGCAGCCATCAACGCCCACGAGAAACTACGGCGGGCCACCCCGACGCGCCCCGTCATGTACATGCCCTCCAACTGGTGTGGCATCGGGTGCGATCGGTAGGCGCGGTTGAACCAGAAGTAGAGCGACATCACGGTCAGGTCCGAACCTGAGAAGAAACGCTGGCCCGTTACCATGGTCATCGTCCAGTCGGGCCCCGTGAAGTGAAGGTCATGCACCGGGGTGCCGAACTCGGCGCGCATGCGGGTCACTGCCACCGCAAGCGCGAAGTAGATTACGAAAAAAGACAGAGCCACCAGCGGCGACATCCCGGCGTAATAGCTGAAGATGACCAGCGCCACCATGCCCGCCATGGCGCCCACAAGGGCGGTTCGATAACTCATCGCCTCGCCGGAGTCATCGAGGTAAGAGCTGCGGCCCAGGGCCTTGTTCAGCACCTCTTTCAGGTAGCCGCGTCCGATCCAGATGGCGAAGACGGCGAACGCCATGTACGCGCCGAATGACTGCATGTTGGTATACGGGAACTCGGACGTGCGGTCGAGGCCCAGGGTGCGCGTGAGGATGAGCTCCCCTTTCCAGAACAGGTAGAAGAACCAGCAGGAGAACAGGAAGTCGAGCGGGATCAGCACCCCGATGCCGATGACAAAGGGATAGAAGGACATAGGGAACCAGCCCACGGCGTTCCAGGGATGAGTGGTGATGAATTGACTCAGATCGTATTCCTCGATGCGAATATGGGGCAAGGTCGGGTAGAGAAAGGAGAAGCTGTTGAGGGTATCGGTGCCCGCGGCGAGGGCGAAGCCGATCCAAAACAGCTTGCTGCGAAAGAGGCTGCCGCTGGGGTTAGTGATTTCCAGCGGAATCTGGGCCAGTGGATAGGTGAGGCGCTCCTGCTGGGTCCACTGCCGGCGCAGGATGGAGTTGAGGCAGAGCATGACCCACAGCAGAATGACGATGAACCCGCTCCACGACAGCACCGGGACGAGCCAAGCCATGATGACCCGGCGGGTGTAGGGCGTGGAGTTGCCCTCGAAATAGCCGGCGAGGGCTTTGCTATCCGTCACCATGAGCCAGGAGCGCAGGTGATGGCCGAAGAGCCGCTCCCAGCGATTTTCCGGGGTCGAGAACTGGGTCGGCCATGCCAGGCTCGGCGCCAGCACCTGCACCCCATCGTGGCCGGCGATGACCGAGGAAAGGGCGAGCATGGCGTAGATGACGAGGAGTTCGCCCTGGGTCAGCGCGGCGCGTGGGGCCAAGCGGCGCAGCCCGGCGTTGGCGACGGTGAGGACCAGGATGATGAACACGACATTGAAGAGCAGGGAGATCGTCGTCGGGTGCGCGGAATAGCGCACGATCTCCATCTGCACCAGCCAGTAGGCATTGACCGGCATCAGGACGATGGCGACGAGCAGCGATCGCCAGGTGACCCCGGGCGCAGGGCGCCGGGTAGTCGTATCACCGCCGGGTTCCAAGGATTCTGGCTTATGCGCAGGGAAGACCGACATCGAAGCAAAGGCCGACCCCAAGAGTGCCCCTCAGTTAGGCGCCGGCTGATGCCGAACCTGCCGCCATTAGGGGGCCGAAGGAGGAGCCGATGAAGTTCGCCACCGATTATCTATGGTTTAATACCAAGCGCCCACGCGAGTATGTCAATATCACGCCGCAGGTGGAGCGCGTAGTCGCCGAGAGCGGCATCCGCGAGGGGATGGTGCTGGTGTCAGCGATGCATATCACCGCCGGCGTCTATGTCAATGACGCCGAGCCGGGCATCATCCAGGATATGGATGAGTGGGCAGAGCGCCTCGCCCCCGAAGGCCCTGATTATCACCATCACCGCACCGGAGAGACCAACGGCGATGCGCACCTGAAGAGCATTCTCGTTCATCACCAGGTGGTGGTGCCGGTGACCGCAGGCAAGCTGGATCTCGGCCCGTGGCAGCAGATTTACTACGCGGAGTTCGACGGTCAGCGCCGCAAGCGGGTGATCATCAAGGCGATGGGAGAGTGAGCCATGGTGGGGCAGGCGTCGCGCCTGCCGGATCGTCCTTTCGCCGCAGATTGACGGGGATGCTGGCGGATTATGGCTGTGGGCGTACAGCTATGCTGTGCCCTGAGGGATTATTCGCAGATGGCTAGGTCGGCATGCGCGCCCACGGCCATGGCGGCGGCAAGGTCGCCTCGCCATTCCACAGATTGCGCAAATAGGGGAACACGTGGCCTGGGCCGCGGTCATGAGGCACAGGCACCCCTGCTTCGCGGGCTTCCGCCTTCGCGGGCGACGTAGTTCCGCTTCGGCGGACGAAGGCGTCGTAGCCCTGCTTGCTACTCTGCGAAGCGGCGAACCGCTTCGCTGCGAAGCACGAGTCGCAGGGCAGAGTAGCCTCGCTTGTGAACGGGCGCGACCGCACCTGAGCTCGCGGATGATTCGCGCGGTCATGCGACCGCGCGCCCGGTCGTCAGCAGACTACAGCGCTATCTCCACCGTCGCGATCTTTTTCGCGGCGAGCGGCAGGGACAGCTCGTTGCCCTGAGGCGACAGCTTGTGCTGCGCCTCCTCATTCAGGTTCAGCAGCGCCGCCGAGGTTATCGGCTTGTACGCGGTCACAACCGCCTGCACGTCCTCGCCCGTCGGATTGTAAATCCGCGCCACCAGGGCATCGCGGTCCTCTGCTCGCTTCAGGGCGCTCAGCGCCACCTGCTCCGGGCTGATCGAGAGCAGGCTCAACTCCTTGGGCAGGTCGCCGCCGTGCTTGCCGGCCTGGGCGACTTCCAGCGGCAGGGCGTACCGCTCCGCCTCGCGGTGCACCGCCGCGGCGTCCCAGGCGCCGGCGTGCGGATAGATGGCGTAGCGAAATTCGTGTTCACCAAGCGACTGCGCCAGCGTCATCTCCGGGTACACGTCCCAGCGGTCAATCACCGGTGACTGGCGAAATACGAAGCCCCGCATGAGAGTTATCGCCACCGCGCGCTCAGGCCTATCAATCGCCTCGAATGAGCGCAGCCCGTCGTTGATAATCGCGATCCCGGCCCTCCCGTCGCTGAGGTCCACGAAGCGGTGGTTGGGGTAGATGGGGTTGTCGCGCTGGTAGTAGAGGCTGTCGGGGGTGCGATCAATCGGGCGCTCGATGACATCGAAGGCTGCCTCGGCGGCCGAGACCGCCGCGGGTATGGTTGTTGGGAAGACCGCCCGCAGGCGGTGGTTGCAACACTGATTATCAAAGCGCGTCAGGATATCGAGCGACCGCGCGCCCTTGCGCAGTGTCACCCATGAATCTATGACCAGGGGCCGACGTTCCTCGCTGCGGTGGTGGCCGTCCTCGCGCACCTCGATGCGTGCGGGTATGTTCATGTGCACGCGGATGCGGTAACGCGCCAGCAGCGGTCCCTGCTCCTCGAGCGCGATCTCGGCGCGCGCGCCATCGCTGGTGATGAGCTCATCGAACTCGGGCTTCATGTGCACCCAGGAATGCCCGACCTCGCCGCCGTCCTCGAAGTAATGCAGACCATCATAGGTGCGACCGGTTTGGTTATCGGTAATACAGATCGTCCCGTTGTCGTTGATGGTTACGCGCAGATATTCGTTCTCCATCACATTGTGGAGCATCACGAGGCTCTGCGGTGTGCGGCGCTCCTCGGCGCGGCGCTGGACATGGTAGGTCTTATAACCGAGCGCGGGCACGTTCTGCGCCCAGAAGTGGAGCTTGATGCGGGTCGCGCGCTGCTCCAGGCTGATGTCCTGCAAGTTGCGCACCAGGGTTCCCTGCGGCCAGCGCGAGAGCTCCTGCCAGGGCGCCTCGTTGCCCTGCGGATCCACGATGGCGAAGCCCTCGTACCCCGACTCCTCGGGCAAATCCACCAGCGCGGTGACGACCTCCGAGCGCGGGAAGGGCGAAGGGTTGAACACGGTAAGCACCGCCTCTGAAATATCAATGTCATCGTTGTTGATGCGGCTCTGGATATGTTGGAGCGCGCGGCGCATCAGCCCCTCCGAGATAATCTGGCACTGGTCGAAGCGGTACCACATGTCCTTTTCCATCTGGTCCACCCCGGCGCCGCAGATGGTGTCGTGGGGGTGATTCTTCAGCAGGTAGCGCCAGGCGAGATCGAACGCCGGCTTGAGGTACTCCGCGCCGAGGGTCCAGGCGAGGGCGGCGAAGGGCTCGGCCTTGCGCTGGAGCAGGTTCTCGGTCTGGGCATTGGCGCGCTTGGTGCGGGTGCGGCTCTCGATGACATCGCCGAAGAGATGCGTCCACTTGCCGGTGGCGCCGGGGTCGCGGCTCTCGCCGTGGATCACGAAGGGGTCTTTTAGCTCGCGGCGCATCGCCTCCATGTAGGCTTGCAGGCTGCTCTGCTTGATGGTGTCATCGGGCAGATAGCTCTGGCATTCGGCGATGAGATCTGGCTCGATCGGGTCCGGCTCCGAGGAGTCGAAGCCCTGCATGGAGGCGATGTGGCTGGTGGTGAAATGCTGCGACTCGTCGCGCACCAGCTTCTTGATCTGCTCCGGGATATACTCGCGCTTGTGCATCTTCTGTTCGGGGTCCACGACGTAGTAATGCGCGCGCGGGTGGAACTCGTTGCACAGGCGGAACGGCAGCGCCCCGCGGTTCCATTCATAGCGCCAATCATCGCGGGTCTTGTCGTAGCGCACCATGCGGTAGATGTAGAAATAGAAGCTGAAGCGCGACAGCGCCCCGAAGCGGCAGCCGAGCACGCGCGACCCATCCGGCCCCTCCATGACGAACTCCGAGTGCGGAGTATTGATGCCGCGGTAGAAGATGATGGTGTCAATGCCAAACCCGTTGTAGATCTGCGGCATCTGCGAGGTCTGGCCGTAGGAGAACGGCGTGTATCCGAGTTTCATGACCCCGCCCAGCGATTCAGCGACGCGATGCCCGATAACCAGGTTGCGCACCAGCGACTCGCCGTTGACGATGTACTCCTCGGGCAGCGAATACCAGGGGCCGATGAACAGCCGCCCGTCGCGCACGTGCTTGATAATGCGCTCGCGGTTTTGGGGACGCAGCTCCAGGTAGTCCTCGACGCACAGGGTTTGCGAATCCATGAGGAAGGAATGGAAATCCGGCCGCGCGTCGAGCAGGTCGAGGAGATGATCCATGAACTCGACCAGCAGCAACTGCGTCTCGCGAAAGGGATAGACCCACTCGCGATCCCAGTGGGTGTTGCAGATGACGTGAATCGTCTTGCCGTCGTTCACGGGTGTCTCCCTTCAGACTAACCGCAGAGGACGCGGAAAACGCAGAGACAAGCCTGTGGGAGCCGCGTCCACGCGGCGATTTTCCCTCTTTCTCCATCGCAGCACCGAGGGGCGCTGGTAAGGCGCCCCTCGAAGGTTCGTTATTAACACGCACCGGCCCTGCCGGATTGCGACAACGTAGCGCGGGCCGTCATGTTCTCAGTTCATCACTGGCCGATTGGCATTGATCCGCGTTTGTCCGCGGCAAAGTTACGGTTGGCTTGCGTCCTCGATTATGCGTATCACTGCCCGCACGACGGGCAGCAGCGCCGACGGCTCGACCTTGTCCAGCGTGTCATCGGCGACCAGCAGATAGGTTGGCCCGCTGATGTATTGCACGAAAGGCAAGCCCATGACATAGAGCATGTTCCCTTCGCCGGGCGGCCGATCGCCCAGCGCGTTAGCAGGAACCACCAGCGTGCGCTCCAGCTTCTCCTCTGCCACTGCAACCACCACCGCCTTGGCCAACTCCGCTGACACGAACAGGGCGCGGCTCTGAAGATTCCCGGTCGGCGACCACTGGCCGTCTCGTTCGACAAACTCGCGCGCGCCCACATGCTCGATAGCGAGTGCGAGCGACACATTCCGAATCAGGCCCTCGCGGCGCGATAAGAGGAAGTTCTCCATGCCCCGTTCGCCGTAGAAGTGCCCGGCGGTCACGCAGAAGACCAGCTTGGCCGGCCGCTGGTTCTCGGGCAGCCGCGCATAATAGCTCGCCAGCGCCAGCACGCACGCGACGCCGGTGGCGTCCTCGATCGCGCCGGCGAACGGGCTGTCATGGTGTGAGTTGATGATGATGCTGCGATCGCCTGGCCCTGGCAGCGTGCCGATGATATTGGCCATGATGCCCGGCCTGGCGCGGCCGTCCAGCAGAAATCTCCCCCTGGCGCCAGCCGCGCACAGTTCGCGCAGCCTGGCGCCGTCGTACTTGCCGACATAGAGGCCCGGCAGCGGCTTGGCCTGGCCGTCGTAGGGCGCGTAATAGGTGTTGACGTTGGTCGGTTGGTCGGCGAGAATCCACACCACCGCAGCCGCGCCGCCCTTGACCGCCAGGTCATAAGCCTGCCAGTTTGGTCGCACCCATGTCGCATATTGCCACTCGCCGGGCGCAAAGCTTCCTTTTGGATCTTGCACGTGATATGCCGCTGATTTGAGCGCATCGAGTGGCAGGCGACCAAACCGCAGATCAAACACCGCGATCTTGCCGGCGAGGTCGGTGGCTGCAATGACCTCTGGCGCGCCCTCGCCCAGGTAGACTAACGGCGCATTGATGCCCTGGGGAGAGGTAAAAGCAGTGTAGGGCACATAGAAGCAGGGGATGTCGTGCTCGCGCCCGTGGGTCGTGACCGTCAGCCGCCAGCGTCTCGGTTGCCAGACCTGTATGTCCACGGGGTCGACGCTAATGTCCTGCAACCCGAGACGCCGAAACTCGTCGGCCAGGTAGCGCTCGGCGCGGTGCCCCTCCGGCGTTCCCGGCCGCCGGTGCTGAGTACGGCAAAGCTCTTGCACCCACTGCATGACGCGCTCCTGCGGCGGTAATCGCGAGTCATCCAGGCACCACCCGGCGCTGGCAAGCGCCGTCACCACGACCGCCAACGCCAGACGCGCACCGGTCATTGCGCCCTCACTTTCCCGCGAAGAGGTCGGCCCACGTGAAATGCACGTAGGGCCCGTCGGCTGCGTCCTGATCGCCCCTGGCGGTGGCGAGGTAGAACTCGAGCCGGCTCGGGCACCAGAGCACGCTGTGCATGTTGCCGCCCTCCATGTGCGCCTCGCGCACGAGCTGCAAGGCGACGGTATCGTCAATGCGGCCGAAGTTGTGCAAGATGCCCACCGATAGGCCCTTGTAGCGGTGATCGTAGGACTCATGGCCCCACGGCGCCGCGAGCTCGGGCTTGGCCGGGTCTCCGTGCGCGCGGATCTGAGCGTCGCGCAGGCGCGGATCCAGCGCCTCGTCGCTGCGCACTACCGCGTCCATGAGCGGGATGGCGTAAAACACGTCCCGCTCCCGCGGATCATTGGCATTCCACACCGAGGCATGCTTGGAGTCGGTTTCAACCGCGATCGCCGCCGGGGCCTTGGCGTCGGCGATCACGTAGTTGATGCCGCCATAGGGCGTGCGCGCGACCGAGGAGATGATCGCGATGGCATCGTCGAGGTTCTGCGCTTCCTGCGCGATGCGCCGGTGCACCAGCCCCATCGGGAACCCGCAGTCGCTCTGGTTGATGGTGCCGAAGCCGACGAAGCCGGTGGAGATCTGGTTGGCGTTCATGGTGGCGGTGGTATAGAGAGTGCCGGCCCAGCCGATGGTTACGAATGGCGTGCCGCCAGCGGCCTCGCGGGCGATGACGAGGTAGTGCTTCTGGAGGCCGAGCTCTTTCTTCCAGTCGAAGTTGACGCCGTGGTATAGCTCCCCGGTTTTCGTCGCGCGCCCGAAGCAGGCGAAGTTGGAGCAGCCCATGGGCGCGCCCAGCAGGCCCGGCGCCGCCGCGGCCTCGGTGCCGAGGCGCCCTGTCTGTTCGTAGTGCTCCATCTGGTCGGAGATGAGGGTGGCGAAGATGACCTCGTCCTCCGGCAGGTCGGCGCCCTTGGCGATCCCTCGCATTTCCTCAAGCAAGTACTGAGGGCACATTGCGGCGATGCGCGCGACGAGCTCGCGCGCCAGCGGCATCTTGTCGCCGATGAGCAGCTTGATCGGCCCCAGCCACATCGTGGCCATCATCTCGCGCACTTCGTCCTTGAGCAGTGTGCCCTGCTGGACGCCCATCTCATAGGACGTGCCGGCGAGGTGAAGCACCTTGATCCCTTCTTTGTCTTTGACCCACGCTTTGCTGAGGTCCACCTCCTGAGCGCTTGCCGGCGGGAGGGCCAAAGCAAGGATGACAGCGCCAGTAAGAACAGCGAGCGAGCGTTTCATGTCTCGGGGTCTCCTTTAGCGATGGTATGCGGTGACCCGCCTACGCACTATTTCCGCGCACGGCCAGACGCCCCTGCCGGAAAGGAGCTCGCGCAGGAGCCGGGGCGCCCGCTTGTGCCCATTGCGCTGGAAATCCGCGCATGCCCGGTCGGCGGCGGCGGTTGTGCTGGCGGCAAACGCGTTCATCAACTCGCCCCGGCCGCGGTTTCGCTACAGGTACGCCCTGCCGGGTGCAGAATCTACTCGCGAGGCAATGCTCATGGCTGCGGCGAAACTGGAACAATTGGCGGCGCTGGCGCGCGCCCCTATCGCTTTCGAGCACAACGAGGTCTGGCGCGTCTATACCGGCGGCCGCCTCTTTCGCGAGTTGCGCCGGCGCCCGGCCCCCCATGACTCGCATTATCCCGAGGACTGGATCGCCTCCATGACCCGCGCCGACAATCCGCCGCGCGACGGCCAGCCGCCGCTGGAGGGCTTAAGCATCGTGCGCGGCACGGAGGTTCCGTTCTCATTGCTAGTCGAGCTGTTCCCCCAGGAGGTGCTCGGCGCCGAGCACCTCGCGGCCTACGGGCCGACCACCGGGGTGCTGGCCAAGTTTCTGGACTCCGCGGTGCGCTTGCCCATCCAGGCCCACCCCGATGACGAGCTCGCGCGGCGCTACTTCGATTCTCCGGTCGGCAAGACCGAGGCCTGGATTATCGTCAACACTCGCGTCATTGACGGCGTCGAGCCCTATATTCTGATGGACTTCCGCCCGGGCGTTGCGCCGACAGATTTTCGCCGCCTGGTTGACGAGCAGGACCTGGAGGGGCAAGTCGCCTGCCTCAATCGCATCGCAGTCAAGCCCGGTGAGGTTTACCTGGTGACCGGCAGGACCGCTCACGCCATCGGCCGCGGCGTCTTCATGGTCGAGGTGCAGCAGCCCTCGGACTTGGTCATCCACACCGAGCGCAAGGTGGTGGATGTGGAGATGCCCGAGGAGGCCTGCCACATGGGGCTGGGCTGGGATCGCGCGATGGAGGTATTCGACTTCAGCGGACGCACCCAGGAGCAGACAGTGGCGCGGGCGCGCCTCAAGCCCCGGCCCAGCGCCGTCGCCGCCGGCGGCGCCGTGGAGCAGTTGATCTCCCATGAGGACACGCAGTTCTTCGCATCGCGACGGCTCGCGGTGACGGGCGAGCTGCAATGTGACAATGAGCGGTTCTACGCGGGCGCGGTCATCACCGGGCGGGGCAGGCTGACCTGGGAGCGGGGAGCGATGGATCTGCGCGCGGGGGATACATTTCTCGTGCCCAATTCAGTGCGCGAGCATGAGTATCGCGCCGCCGGGGGCGAGCTGCAAATTGTCACCGCCGAGCCGCCGGCGATCGCCAAGCCGACCGCGAGCGCCGCACCCGACGACCCGGCGGCAGGCAAGAGCCACACCTCTAGCCTGCTGGACAGCGGGCGCTAGGCGCGTCAGCTCTCTGTCTTTTTCGCGACCCGGATCCTTCATTCGCAGTCTGTCGGACTGCGGACTTCAGACTTCAGATCGCGCGAGGAGAATCCGAGCATGAAGATCGCTGTCATCGGCGCCATTGTTTACGATGAGATCATCACCGCCGACGGGGTGGGCCGCGAGTCCTTCGGCGGCATCACATATAATATCGCGGCGCTCTCCTCGATTGTGGACGATGACACGACCATCTATCCGGTGACCAATGTCGCCGAGGATCGGTGGCATGGAGTCGCCGAGCTGCTCTCGCAGTATCCGCTGGTGAAGCGGGATGGCATCGAGCGCGTCCCGGGAAGACTAACCGCGGCGCGGCTGGTGTACACCAGCCCGACCTGGCGCGACGAGACGGTGCTGCACATGATGCCGCCGCTGACGGCCCAGCGATTGTCCGGGGCGCTTGATTCGGAGGCGGTGCTGGTGAACTTCATCAACGGCACCGAGCTCGACCTCGATAGCTTCATCGGGCTGCGCGCAAAGGCGCGGGGCTTCCTGCACCTCGACGTCCACAACAAGGTGGCCCGCTTCGATGAGCAGGGGAAGAAGTCGCACCTGCCCTTCGCCGATTGGCGCGAATGGCTGGCGCGCGTGGACGCGGCGCAGATGAACGAGTTCGAGTGCGAGATGACGGTGGGCCGCAAGCTGCGCGAGCAGCGCGATTTCGTGGAGGCGGGCGCCCAGATCGTCGCCGGCGGCACGCCCATCGTGCTCATCACCCTGGGGCCGCTGGGATCGGTGCTGGTATATCGGCGCGACGGCGACATCTACTGGGTCGCCAATCCGGCGCTCGCCGTCGAGCGAGTCGTTGACACCACGGGCTGCGGCGATTCGTTCTCGGCCGGTTTCCTGTGGAGTTATCTTCAGTGCCGCGACCCCGTCAGGTCAAACGCCGCCGCCAATATCGTCGCCGGAGTCAACTGCACCGTCTCCGGCATCGGCCACCTGGAGGCCGCCCGCGGCGCGCTCGAGCAGATCCCGACCGCTTTTGTGGAGTTGGGCGCCAGGATTATGGCTGGCTGGCCGGGGGAGAGGCTTTAGACCCGAATTATGCCTACGGGGTCGTGCTGGCACTGGGCGCGGGGTCACCTCCGGGCGCGGGGTCACCTGACCCCGCGGGACTTCGCGGCCTCAGGCGAGGCCGCGCCCGGTTGGAGCGTTCACCCGCCAGGTGAATGCTTCAGACTCCCGACGCATAATCCCGGTTAGAGTCGGGCGGCGACCGCCGCTCGCAAAGCCCAAGTGCGCTCACCTTTCCCGTCGTTAACCTGACTCCGGCTCTCCTGCCCACAGCTCTTGACCTGCGCCCGCGGGCGTGCTAAGTTACAGCAGGAATCCGGCCGGGAGGTTCTCATGAGCACCACGATCTTCGATGTGCCATCTTTGGAGGGCGAAGCCTGCGTGCGGGTTATCTCGTCCGCGTTGAGAAACGCGCCCGGCATCGTCGGCGTCCAGGTGGACCTCGAGCACAAGCAGGTCGCGGTGGACTTCGACTCCGCGCTGATCAACGAAGTGCAGGTGATGGAGATCGTTCGCGACACTGGCTATGAACCGGAGTAGCCATTGCGCACCACTACGCAGTGGCGGCGGTGACTGAGTAGTGGGCGCGGGGTCGTTCACCCTGAGCAGGTCGAAGGGCCCGACCCCGCGATTCGCGGCTCGCCAGAGGCGAGTCAACTTCAGCGCTTGCCCGCCGCAGGCGGGAACCCGCGCCCATCCGCGTCTATCCGCGGCAAGTATCCGGCTCACCCCCGCCCGAGGATCTTATCCATCGCCCGCGAGGTCTCTTCGATCAGATACTGCGGGAAGGCGGGGCTGATCGGCCCCACCTCCGCCACCAGGTATCCGTCGTAGCCGACCTCCTTGAGCGCCGCCGTGACCGCGGGATAGTTCACGCTGCCGTTGAGGAGGGTGGTGAAGACGCGCTGCCCGGCGTCGAAATCCTTGATATGCACCTTGCGGATGCGCTTGCCGAGGATGCGGATCCACTGCTCGGGATAGCCGAAAAGCAAGACGTTGCCGACATCGAAGAAGAACTGGACGTAAGGATGCGCGATGTCATCAATGAAGCGAGCGGCCTCCAGCGGGCTCACCAGGAACTTGTTCCACACGTTCTCGACGCCGATGGTGACGCCGTACTCCTGGCCCATTTTGGCGCAGTCCTGGTAGGCCGCGACCCCGCGCTCGTAGGCCTCATCATAGGGCATATCGGGGTTGACTGTGCCGGGGACGCTGAGCACGCAGTCGGTTTCCAGGATGCCGGCGAAACGCAAGCCCCGCTGCAAGATGTCCTTGGCCTGCTTGTACATCGCTTCGTCGCGCGTGATCAAGGGGTACTTCCAGCCGAGGCCGATGGCGAAACTGGAGATCTGGATGCCGATGCTGTCGGCGTAGAGCTTGATCTCTTTGACCTGAAACGGCTCCCAATCGAGCGCCATCTCGCCCTGCTCATTGAGCGCGAGCTCGATCCCCTCGAATCCCGCCTCTTTCGCCTGCTTCATTGCCTCCTTGAGCGACATGCGGCCGGGGAAACACCAGATGCTGACCGATTTCTTCATTGGTTCCTCCTGAGGTTCGGATCCTGTGCTGCGGCTATGCGCGGGCGGCGCACGCGCGGGTGTTCGGCGGGCCGCGCGGCTATTCCTGCTCATTGCCTGCAACCGCCGGCGGGGTGTAATCGCGGAGTGTTGGGATGATCGGCCCTCACCGCTCTCCCCCGCAGCGTCCTTGCGCGGGAAAGCGGGCGGGGGCTATAATCATCCCGGTGCTTTCACGCGTGCTTAGCTGCAAGGGTTTGGCGGCGCTGGTCACCGGCGCGCTGATGCTCGGGGTGAGTCAACTCGGCAGGCTTTCCCTGGCGCAGGCATATCGCCCCTACCACGAGATGCAGTACGAGGAGGCGGTCGCGGCCGCGCGCACGACGGCGCCGAGCGCCGACGTCCTGGTGCTTGGCAACTCCCGCACGTGGCTTGGCGTGAGCGCGTGGGTGCTGGGCCGTGACCTGCGCTTGCCGTGGACCGGCGGTTCGATACCCAAGATAGCCAAGCTCACGCCTTCCGGGGGCACCCCGGCGGTGGCGCTGTGGCTGTGGCGAAGGATCGTCAGTTCCGGGCCGCAGCCGCGACCGAAGCTGCTCGTGCTGGGCGTCGCTCCCATTGACTTCAGCGACAACAGTCCCGGCCGCGACTATGCGCTGCGATACCTCTTCGGCATCAGGGATGTCCCATGGCTGCTGGAGTTTGGGCGCGCGCAAGACGCCGCGGCGGTGCTCACTTACCGCGCTTTTCCCCTGTACGCGCATCGCGCAACATTTCTCAGCATGCTCCGCCATGCGCATCGCGCATTATTCGTCAGTCCGCCGCGCGGACGACACCGCCTCGCCACCGCGGGAGTCGCACCCGCTGGCTGGTGGGTCGCGCAGTATTACATCTGGTATCAAGGGTACCGCGTGGAGCCCTTTCAGGCTCACGCGCTGGACGAACTCGTCGCGGATGCGCAGAGGCGCGGGGTGCGGGTTGTCTTGGTATCCCTGCCGGTGGCGCCCCAATTACTGAAGGTAGATGCCGGAGGCCCACCGCCGCCTGATCTGCTTCGGCGTACCGGGGGGCGGCGCTCCGCCGACCGCTCCAAGAGCGCGCTGGCTCTGTTTCGCAAAATGATCCGCGCCCGCGTGAAGCGCTATCGCGTCTCCTATTTCGACTACATGACCCCGGAACAATCGGTGCGATTCCAATATCTGGATGGTTCGCATCTGACATTGGAGTCGGCATCGGCATTCACCCGCGAGCTGGCGCAGCGCATCAACCGCGAATTGGCGCCAGCCGCAAGCGAGGGCGCGGCGAGCAAGTGAAGGAGAAACACTAGGCTAAGCGGTATTAGCGGAGGCGCCGCCGGCGCGGGCATCAAGGCTCGCGGGCGCCCGTGCGGGCCAACGGACCAAGGCAATCGCTGCTGGTGGAGCGGCGCCGTGTCCGTGAATACAGCTTAACAGCCGGCAATATACTACATGCTTTTCAATACGCCGACTTTTCTGTGGTTTTTCATCATCGTTTACGTCGTCTTTCGCTTGCTGCCGATGGGGCGCGCGCGCAGCATCTTCCTCATCATCGCCAGCTACGTCTTCTACATGTCGTGGAACCCGCCGTTCGTGCTGCTGCTGATGTTCACCACCATCCTCGACTTCAACGTCGCCCTGGGGATGGGCCGCACCGATAATCCGCGCCGGCGCAAGGCGCTGCTGCTGGTGAGTTTGACCGCCAACCTCGGCGTCCTCTCCTTCTTCAAATATGGCAACTTCTTTAACGCCAACCTGCACGTGGTGCTCAACAGCCTGGGCATTCCATTTGAGCCCCAGCCAATGAACATTGTGCTGCCGCTTGGCATCTCTTTCTACACCTTCCAGGCGATGAGCTATACCATTGACTGCTATCGCCGCGCGCGCCAGCCAACCACGGATCTCATCTCCTATCTCCTTTACGTGACCTTCTTTCCCGAGCTCATCGCCGGCCCCATCGTGCGCTCGACGTGGTTTCTGCCCCAGGTCGAGCGCCACCAGCGCTTCACTTGGCCCGCGTTTTACATGGGCTCGAATCTGATCATGATGGGGCTCATCAAGAAGATGCTGCTCGCCGACAACCTCGCGATTTACGTCGAGAGTGTCTTCAATAATCCCGCCGCCGCGACCACCCTCGAAGCCTGGCTCGCTGCCTACGCCTTCGCCGGCCAGATTTACTGCGATTTCTCGGGCTATACCGACATCGCGCGGGGCCTCGCTTATATGTTCGGCTATCGCCTGCCGATGAACTTCAACCTTCCCTACCTGGCGACCGGCTTCCGCGATTACTGGCGCCGCTGGCACATCACGCTCTCGACCTGGCTGCGAGATTACCTCTACATATCGCTGGGCGGGTCGCGGCGATCCAAGGCGCGCAACGAGTTCAATCTGTTTGCCACCATGGCCCTGGGCGGCCTCTGGCATGGGGCCAACTGGACCTTTGTCATCTGGGGCTGTCTGCACGGGGCCTACGTCTTGATCGAACGCGCTATCTTCGGCATGAAGGGCCTGCCTGCCGTCAGCGGCTGGCGGCGCGTGCTTGCGATCCTGATTACGTTCCACCTGACCTGCATCGCCTGGGTCTTCTTCCGCGCTCCCACCCTCGCCGGCGCGACCGCGATGCTGCATCACATGCTTCTGGAGTGGTCGCCGCGGATCAGGCTGTTCCCCATGCCCGCGGCCGCCTCGCTGCCGCTGGCGGGCCTAGTCTTGGCTCATGGCCTCGCATACTGGCGAACCTGGGATCCGACCCTGCGCGCTTATCCGCGCTGGCTGATACCGCTAGGTTACGCCGTCGCTGCCGCCGCCATCATGCTCTACGGCGCGGTGGGCGCCGAGTTCATTTACTTCCAGTTTTAGCATCCCGGCGCGGAGACGCGGCGATCCGCGCTGGGCGCCTGCTGCCGGTCCTCGTGGTCTTTGGGCCGCGAAGGCCAATCTAACCGGGGTTAATCTGCGCAATCTGCAATCTGCGGCTAGCACCGCCCTGCGCCGCCCATGCAGGAATCTCCTGCCCCTGGCTGTAATATATGAAGCGAAAACGCTTCCGTGGAGGCAATCATGGACACCGCCAGGATATTCACTTGGACTGTCTATACGGCGACTGCCCTTATCGCGCTGATGCTGACCCGCCCGCCCGCCGCCGCCAGCATCACCGCCGGGCAAGCTAGGGTTGACATCACGCCCTCCCTGGCCCGCTTCCCGACCGTCTCCCTCGCCGGCTTCGGCGAGCGCGAGGGCAAACCGGCGCAAAGCGTCCGCGACGAGATATATGCTCGCGCCCTCGTGCTCTCTGACAGCCATGCCAAGGTTGCGCTGGTGGCGACCGACCTGATCGGGATTTCCCCGGGCATGAAGGCGGCGGTGGTCAAGAAGGTGGCCGACCTCGGCTTCACCGAGAACAACGTCTTGCTTGCCGCCGCCCACAACCACTCCGCTCCCGAATGCCTGCACCCCGCGGGAGACGTATGGCCCCTGGCCTTCGGCAAGTTTCTCCCCGAATACTTCGAATTCACCAACACCCGTATCGCCGAATCCATTCGCGCCGCCGACGCCCACATGCAGCCGGCGCAGATCGGCTTCGCTGCCGCGCCCCTGGAGGGGTTCAATCGCAACCGCCGTGAGACCGGCGGCGGCCTCGTGGACCCCACCATGACCGTGATGAAGGTCGCCAGCGCGGGCGCGGGGCCGGCCGCGGGCACCCTGGCGCTGGTCGTGAATTTCACCGCCCATCCCACTATTATGGGCCCCGAAAGCTTCGCCATCTCGGGCGAATGGCCCGGCGCCATGAGCCGTTCGCTGGAAAGCCGGATGCCGGCAGACGGCGCCGCTCTCTTCTTCAATGGCGCGCAGGGCGACCAGACCCATGGGGGGGAATTCGGTTCCGGCTGGCAGCGCGTTGAGGCTTACGGCAAGGCGCTGGCGGATAAAGCCTGGGCGTTGGCCGAGAAGATCGAGATGTCGAGCGATGTGAAAATAGCGGTCGGCAACATTACCTGGCGACTCCCTGAGTACCGCGTGTCCCCCGCATTTGTCGAGAGCACCGGCCAGGAGTACAAATTGACGCCGGAAATGGCAAATGCGCTTGCCTCGAAACTGTTTCCGAGCACAGTGCAGCTCCAGGCGGTGCGCATCGGCGATGCGGCGTTGATGGCAGTGCCGGGAGAGGCAATCGCGGAGCTGGGCCTGGCGATGAAGAAGAACGCGGCGGCCCTTGGCGCAGGGTATCCCATGGTCATCGGGTTGGCCAACGATTCCATCGGCTACATCCTCTCGCCCGAGCAATACCGGCTCGGCGGCTACGAGAGCGGCACCTCTTTCTACGGGCCGCAGCTTGGCGCGATCCTCGTCAGCCAGATGAAGCAGACGGTGCGGCCGCTGTTCAAGCGGGGATGAGAAGTGACGTGTCATGCTGAGCGAAGCGAAGCATCTCATATCGCGCTTGCGGCGCCACTTCGAGGTTCTTCGCTGATTGCGGCGCGAAGCGCCGCAATTCGGGAGCGGTCGCGACGCGCCCGCCAGTTCAGAATGACGTGCTCTATCGCACTGCTCGTTGTAGTCGGAGGAGGCCCGGCCGTGGCTGCCACGCGACTCCCTTTTACCTATTGCATTGATTACTCGCCAACCAACGTCACCGCCCCGGAATTTCGTCAGCGGCTGGCGGAGGGCCCGCCGACTGTCATGCATGTTGGCCACGACGTGCCCTTCCGCGCGCATCTCGGAAGCGCCGCGGGTTACGAGCTGACGAGCGCCGCCCCGGTGTCGCCCGATGAGGTGCGGGCGCAGGTGGAGCAACTGAAGGCCTACGTCGCCGCGCTGCACCAGATGGGCATCGCCACCGTCATCCCCTATCTCACCAACTGCATCATGTGGGGCGAGCATGAGCGCCGCCTGGGCTTCTGGCGCTTCTTCGATCACTGGTGCGATTACGGCGACTTCGGCATCGGCGAACGCCCGCCCCAGGACCCCGTCAACTGGATGCAGGATGATGCGCGCCAATCCGCAAAGCCGCACGAGGGCTACTGGTACACCCCATGCCCCAATAACGATTACTGGACCGACTATCTCGCCTTCGCGGCCCGGTGGGCAGCGCGCTGCGGCCACGACGGCGTGTTCATGGATGTCAATACCTGCTGGTGCTTTTGCAGCTTCTGCCAGCGCAAGTTCCGCGACTATCTCGCCGCGCGCTACAGCCCGGAGCAGTTGCGAGAGTGCTTCGGCATCACCGACCTCCGCGCTGCGGCCTTGAGCGAGGATGCCCCGCCGCCGCTGATGGCGGAGATCGAGAGGTTCCGCGCCCACAGCATCGCCGAGAATCTGCGCCGCGTCCGCGAGGCCGGCGCGGCCTTGCGTCCCGGCTTCATCATGATCCCCAACATCGGTCCTTTCGGCCATTTCGAGGGCGCCGAGCACCGCCGCAGCACCGGCAAGAGCGTCGAGCTGTGGGCGCTCGTATCCAATTACATCATGTACGAGGAAATGCTGTTCCCGGGCAACCTCGGCCGCGGCGCGGTGGTGGATAACATCCTCCAGTACCAGCTTTCTTACGCCTTCAACTCGCCGGCAGTGGTGCTGTGCTACGTGGGCAATGATGCGCGCTCCACGGAGTTGGCGCTTGCGGAAGCCGCGGCTTTCAGCGGCGGCGGCGCTTTCGTGCAACCGGGCACTGGCTGGCCCGAGGTCACCAATCGTTACAACCGCTTCCTGGCCGACCACCATAATCTTTACGAAGGGTGCGAACCGCTCGCTCAGGTCGGCCTGGCGTTCCTTTATCACCAGGTGCACATGAGCGACCCCGAGCACCTGCGCGGCGTATTCCGCGCCCGCGATTACCTCGGCGAGCAGCAGGTGCTGTGGGATTTCGTTACCGACATCGCCGACGCCGACAAGCTGCGGGGCTTCAATGCCATCGTGCTCACCGGCGGGCGCTTTCTCAGTGATGCCGAGGTCTCGGCGCTGCGAGCGTACATTGAGGCCGGGGGAACGCTCTTCATCATTGGCGAGGCGGGGACCCACGACCCGTGCGGGCGGCTGCGTAAGCCCGCGGCTCTTGCCGACCTGCTGGGCGCTTCGGCGTGCGACGAGAGGGGAGTGCGCCATGCCGCGCTCGGACGCGGGAAGCTGCTGTGGGCGAGCGAGCCGTGGGCGATTCTGCCCCCGCGCCCATTCGCCGCCTATGAGCTCACAGAGGACGACCTGGCCAAACTGGAGCTCGTTTACCAGCGTCTGGCTGAGTCGCCCGAGCAGCGCCCGGGCGAGGCCGGCGTCACACTTGTGGACTACCTGGAGCAGGCGACGGGCAAGCGGCTGCGGGTGACCTCGCCGGCCGCGCCCTATCTGCGCTTCAGCGCCTACCGCCGCGGCGATGCGAAGGGCGGCGTTGTGATGGTTCACGCCGTCAACTACAACGTGCCGCGTCTTGCGCCTGGCGAGTCGGGCCCGCCCGTGCCTTCAGCTCCGGTGCAGGTGACCTTGGAGACGCCGCCTGACTGGCGCTTCGTCTCGGCGACGCTGTGCGCGCCCGACGCCGATGCGCAGCCGATCGAGTTCTCGCAGCAGGGCTCGCAAGTGACCTTGACACTGCCGCCGGTCAACGTCTATGCCGTCATCGCGTTGTGCACTCTGTGAGCTTCACAGCAGCTTGGTCAGGCTTGTCAGGTCGTGTCGAGAGGTGGCCGGCGCGGCTAGGCGATCTCAGGCGCGGCCACGCTTGCGCCGGCGGGCTTCTTCTTCGAGCAGTTGGGCCGCCGCCTGGATCTCGGCTCCCTCAGCCAGCCAACGGGCAGCCGCTTCGACCTCGGCGCCCTCGATCAACGTCTGGGCGGTCGCCCGTATGACCTGGGCCTGCTCGCGCAGCCACCGCGCTATCGCTCTCAGTTCGGCCGCTCGCAGCCGCTGCCATTCGTCCATGACTGCCCCCCGATGGGATGATGGTATATCAGCATAGTCAGCCCCACTGGGCTTGTCAACCTTGACGGGCCGGAATCGCCTCTGATAGCATCATCACCATCACGATCGGGAGATCGCCCATGGCCTTTAATGACTGGCGCGAGAAGAACCCACTCCGCATTTGGCGCCGCGCACAGCGTCCGCTCATCTCACACGCTGCCCTTGTGTTCGAGATGGCGAAGCATGGCTATCGCCTTACTCCTATCACGCTTTGGCGCTGGGAATCGGGGGAATATGCTGTCCCCGATGCCGCGATGAAGATCCTGATCGAGATTACCGGCATCGCGGACCTGGCGCAGCGATGGAGCAGGTGGGAAAAGGCGCGGAAGGGTTAGCGGCTGCGTTCAGAGGCGTTTGTGTCCCTCTTTCGGTGAGGGGTGGGCTGGGCCCCCGCCCCGGTATGGGATTCGCGCCTACCCCGTCGGAGGCCCATGACCCTACTCGCCCTTCGCCGGTTCAAGCACTTGCTTGCGCACGAACTCGGCCAGGGAGCAGCCCGCCTTCTCGGCGAGCGTGCGCATGCGCACCGCGTCGTTGCCGTAGAGCGCGATAATCACGCGCTCTTTGGCCGGCGCGGACTCGGTGGTCGCGGCTGCCTTTGCCTTTACCTTCTTCGGCATCGCCCGTCTCCTTTCTCGCGCGGGTCACGCGCATCGCGATTCTCGATACAATGCACACAGATCCCGCCCTCGGGTCGCTCATCGGCTCGCTTGCATGCGGTACACCTTATAGCTGCTGATGCGCCCCGGCAGTATTGCGACGCCCGCGGTGGCGGCCGCCCGTGCGGCAATGTCCGCGGTCGAGGCCCACCACCAACCGTCCATGCCGCGCTCTGTCTGCACAGGGCCCTCGATATGGAATGCCGCCAGCGGCATGCGACCGTTGCTCCAGGCCAGCAGTGCGCGGCTGGTGGCGTGGAGCGCCAGCACCGACTGGCTTCCGCACAGGGCCATGCATTCGCCTGGCCCGCGCCTCTCGCCATACCGCCGCATCATATGCGACAGCAGTTCGCTGTCGCATTGGCCGTGGAGCTGGATGCCGAGGATACGCGCCTTCCGCCTGTGCTGCGGGATGACCCCATTGTGGACGAGCGCCCACTCGCCAGCCATGTGCGGGTGGTTGTTGCCATTGCTCACCGGCGCCCCGTGGGTCGCAAAGCGCGTGTGGCCAATCGCAGCGACCAGGCGGCGGTCCCCCAGGCCGCGCCAAGCCGGGCTCTCGAATAGATCATGCGCCGGCCCCGGCTGCCGCGCCCAGAGCAGGTCGCCGTTGGCGCTCAGGGCTGCGAACCCGCCCGCGTCCACGCCGCGCTCCTCGCTGGCCCGGGCCAGTGCCTCCATGAGGCACATCGCCAGGCGCTGGTGCGCGGGCGTCCACCGCGCGTCTGCTGTGAATCCGAAGATGCCGCACATCAGCCGTTGCCCCTAACGCCCGCCGCCCGCGCGAAGTCCATGAGCGCCGCCGCCACATGCCGCGCCAGCGGCAGGGGAATGTGGGCGCTTTCGCCGTCGACGTCCTTGACCACCAGGAAGATGCTCTCGCGTGCGCCTTCGCCGGTGTCCATCAGCATCACCTCTACATGGTGGCCGTCGCCCGGCGCACCCGTTACCTGGCGCAGCGCCTTGAGTTCGCCCTCGGCTCCCTCCAGGTCGTCCGGCTCCAGTACCTCCGGCCTCAACTCCTCCACCATCTGTGTCGCTCCTTCCCCGTCTAGCTTGTCTGCTCGTCGTATTTCCGCGCCAGCCGCTTCAGCTCGGCCTTCACCGGCTTGAGGTTGTCGAGGTCGGCAATCCATCCCGCCATCTCGACCTCTGACTTGCCGGCATCGCGGCGGCCCATCGTCCAGCCCATCAGGTAGAAGAACCTGTCAAGCGCCCTAGTACCGACGCCCTTCTGACGGTAGGTGCGCTCGCTCGCCACCGCCTCCCAATCCAGCTTGGCCTGCTCGGTGGCGCGCTCGGCCAAGGCCAGGCACTGCTGAACATGGCCAACCATCTTGAGCGACGATATGGTGCCAGCCGGCCACCTGAACTCGACCGTCGCCTTGGAGCTAAACAGGTTGGTGAGGTTGAGCGCGTAGTAGCGGCCGAGGTTACTAGCTTGGCCGCGCAACACCGAGTCCTTGCGCTGCTTGGGCGCCTTGCGCACCAGGTCCGCTAGGTTCTTCTGGTGGTCTATGCGCTGCGCGAAGCCGCCGTTCTCCCGGCGGTGGGTGCCGGTGGAGGCATAGAGCGCGCGCTCGTGCATCGCCGCCTGGTAGAGCAGCTTGCCCACCCATTCGGCAATCGCAGCCGGGTCATCACCGGCCACGCTCGCCGCGCCGATGTGAACGTGGAATCCGCAGGTGCCGTTGACCTGAGCCTCCAGGCCTTCGAGCGTCAGCGCCACCTGCCTGAGCTCCTCGATGCCGGCGCGCCCGCGCAGGATGGGACTCACGATTTCAACCGGCTCATAGCGATTCAAGTCGGTGCACACGCTGCCGTCGCGCTCGGCTTTCCAGCCGGCAGGGAAGGGACTGGGCAGCGGGTAGCCATGATGGTAGCTGCCGACCTGGATGCCCAGGCGCTGGATCGCATCGCGGGGCAGCAGGCATTCCACCTCGACGCCGAATGTGTATGCCTCCGCCTTGCTACTGCCTGCCTGTGTCTGTCCCATCTCATCCGCTCCGTTCCGTTCTCGCCGCGCCCTAGTCTGCGCTGGCGCCTGCATTCATCGCTTCGGGGCGCAACGAAGTCAAGCGCCCCGGGGCGCCCCGGGGCGGAAAGTTTGGGCCCCTGGCGATAATTCTTTGGGCGAGGGGTAGCGGCCAGAAGTGGCGCCCGTGGGCGGCCCAATGGCGCGCGGGCAGGCGGGAGCAGGCATGGTGGCAGGCAGGCGGCCGCCGCGCCACACGCGCGCCCTGGGCGCAGAACCGCCTGGTTGTGGCATGCTAGGCGGATGGAGGGGCGAGACTGGATCAGCGCGCAGGCGCGAGAGGGCTGATCCGCCTCCGCCGAGGCTATGGCGGACAAGTTTTGCCGCTGTGGGGCGCCGTACGGGCGCGCCGGCGGGAAAATGCCCCCCCTACCGTCAAACGGGGCCGCGGCGCAGGTAGGCGCGCGCTAGCGCGCATGGCGCTAGGGCGTGGCGGGGAAAGGCGGGCGCGCGGGCAAGAATCACAGCCGAGAGCGGCTGTGCTCCATGAAAAGAATATGGGGCCGGGACGGAGGCTTACCCGGCCCCCGCGGGGAACCGCGCGGGAAGATGCTGTTAGAGGTTGCTGCGGCCGCGCTACTGCGTCTTCCAGTCGAGCCAGAAGAGTGCCACCCGCATGGTGCTCTCGATGTTGGCCTGCTCGTCCGGCGTCAGCCGCGACATGAACTCACCGCTGGTCGAGGCGAGAGCGACCGGAGCCGCCGCCGCGTACGAGTCGCTGGTCGTGCCCGAGGCCCGGGCGTCAATGCCCTTGAGGACCTCGATGATCGCGCCGATGCGCAACCCCACCGAGAGCCACTGCATGATCCTGCCGAAGTTCATTTGAGCCATTCCTTTCCAGCCCCTATGGGGCCTAGTGCGGTGTGAGCGCCATTTTCACGCGCTCCAACAACTCGTCCGATATTTGGGCGGCCTCCTGCTCTCGAAAGCCGGTCTGCTGCAACCGGGCGGCCAGCCAGGGGTGGACCTCGCTCGTAACCCGCGACACCGCGGCCTCCACCAGCAGGGCCTTCGCCTCGTCGTAGATGGAGCGCCCGAGCGCCCGTTTCGCCCACCGCGAGAATCTGCTCATTGCGAACCCCTACTGGGCCTTGGTAGTCAACGCTACGGTTGCCGATTGCCCTGGCGTCAGGTTGCCCACACCGATATTGGCGATGACACCGGAGACCGGCGCCGGCATGGCTACCGTTGCCCCGGTGATGCGCACGAAGGCGATGGGGCCGAGAGTCACTGGGGTTTGCGCTATACCTGCTGCATTCGTGAAATCCAGCGCGACTGTCGGGTTGCCGGCGAGCTTTGGCGATGTGCCGCTAACGAAAGCCTGTGTAGAGGGGATCGTGAGATCGACCACCGCACCTACCGCCGTCTGCGTCTCTGAAGTTGGAACGCTCACCGAGTAGGTCCAGACGATATTCGCCCCGACCGCGACCTCAGTGCTCGAGGGGGTCACCGCCACCACCGGATCAATTACCCGGGCATGTGCCGCAATGGACGGCGCCTCAGCCCTGACCGTCTGCTGCTTGCATGAGGCCACGAGAGCCAGCGCCAATGCCAAACACAGAAGCATTTTCCTCACCTTTGTTCACCTCGTTTTCGCCACTGAATATTCCTAGAGAACCGCCCGTAGCGCCGCGACCTCGAAGCCCGGGCACGTCTTGTGGACGCCCGCAAACTCGCGATGGGCGAGGACCGCCGCCGGTGTCAAGCCGAACTCTTTCAGCCATTTGCGGCAGAGGGCCACCAGTGATGTCCACTGTCCCGCCGTGATGTAACCAGGCGGGCCATTCAGCGGTCCCGAAGTGCCGGCGCTTGAGGACAATGCGATCGGCAACCCATTGCCCTTGCCGATCAGGCAGATCGCCAACGTATGGGCATTGTGACCAGCCACATGCGCGCCTACCTTCTCCAGCGGCCGCCCCTCCTGGATCAGGCCGTCATTCCTGAGCACATAGATGCCGGGCCTCACGCAGCCATTCAGGATGACCCGATGGTATCCAATCCCGGACCATCCGCGCTCCTTATGCCAAGCGTCAATCTGGGTCGCATTGCCGAACGCGCTGTCGCTTTGATGAATGACGATTTGTCGGATGGTTCTCACGGCCTAGCCTTTCCTCTCGCCGGCGATCACCTTGAGTTCGCGCCTCTCGTTTAGGGCCTCGATCAGTCGCCTCGCCTCTGGCCCGTGCGCCTCAATCACCAGCCACAAGTACGGCTGGCACCCTTCGCACTCGCCGAGATCATGGGTGCAGGTGGGGCTGCGCTCGCGCCCTGGATACCAGAGATGCGCGGTGACATCTATCGCGGCGCCGTCGCCCATCTGGTCTCAAATCTCCACCAGCCCGGGCGCGCGGTAGCCGTCCTTCAGCGCCACTAGGTCGGCGGTCACGTAATTGATATTCTGGTCCTTGTGCCACTCGCTCGGGAACCAGGTCACCAGCCGGACGGCCTGGAAGCGCGCTTTCACCGGCGGCAGGAAGCGCTGGAAGTTCGCCTTAATCCAGTATGCGAAGCTGTTCTGATTCCAGAAGCTGACGTGTGTCGGGTCCTGGAACGCGCCGCGCCCATCGGTCGAGGGCGTCATGCTCAGCAGCCACCCGCCGGGCGCCAGCACGCGGTAGATCTCCTGCATGGTCTGGATCGGGTTGCGCAGGTGCTCCAGCGCATCTACCGCGCGCATGACACCGAAGCTGTTGTCGGGCCATGGCCATGGTGCCTGATCGAGATCCCAGCGCGTCACATGATGGTCGAGGTCGGCATTCTCGTGGCGCATATCCACCCCCTCGTACCCCTCCGGCGGCTGGGGCCCGCTGCATAGGTCGAGCATCGGCAGGTTGTTGAGGTCGGCCCACCGGCGCACCAGGCGATGAATGTAGAGGTCGCGCACATCCTCCGCCGCCTTCCGCACATTGGTCTGCAGCGTGCAGTACGAGTTGTTGCCGTGCATGCGGTAGAGGTACAGGCAGCGATCTATATGCGCGAGTTGGCCCGCGAGGTAGAAGCGGCAAACCAGGTCGTGGTCGTCGGCGACCAGCATCTCTGCATTGTGCCCGCCGATGCGCCAGTAATCCGCCGCCCGCCATGCCCGCAGATGATTGGGCGCGAAGTAGATGCTGGCGATGCTCGCCGCGCTCGGCTCGAATGCGATGGCCTCTGCGACCTTGTGGCCGCAGACCTCGGCATCGCGGTAGAGCCAACCGTACCGCGCATCGTAACGGTGCGGATCCCAAGTGCCGTCCCGGAACTCCGCGAAGTTCGAGTACACGAATGAGAGTTCGCGGTCCGCAGCCATCACCGCGGCCACCGTCTCGAGCGCATCGGGCGCCAGCACGTCATCATGATCTAGCTCCACGATGATGTCGCCGCGCGCCTGCTCGCAGGCGAAGCGCTTGATGCCGCCGATGGTTTGCGGCGCGCCCTCGGGGTAATGGATCACGCGCCAGGTGATGGGCCGCAAGTTGAGCGCGCCGCCGAATAGCTCGCACTGGCCCCTGGCCGGGCCATTGGGCACGATCACCCATTCCCATTCGCCCTGATAGGTCTGGGCAGCGAGCGATTCGGCCGTTGCGGCCAAGAAGCGCGGGTCATGCGTCGGGGTAATCACCGAGATCATCGTCGAGCCTCCAGTTTCCCGTCCTATTTCTCGCCCCATGGCCCTGTCTGGGCCGCTGCCGGCCCCCGGGACGACCCAATTATTGCCCATGCCGCCCCGCGGGCGCCCCACAGCTCCTGCCACGTTGCGCCCATGCCGTCCCCCTACTTGTTGCCGGCGCCGTTCACTTTGTCCGCGATGCCTTGAAGCGATTTCACAACGGCTTTCTGCGACTCCACGACATCGGCCAACCCTTCGCAGACCTGCGCGGATTTGTCCGCCGATGCCTTCATGTGCTCGCCCGCCAGCGCGACGACCGCGGCCGTCGTCTTGATGGTGCCGACCGCGAGATCCTCGTAGGCTTTGCGCATGTCGCCACGCTCAACCCGGGCCGCGGCGAGGTCATCCCGAAACCCCTTGATCGAGGGCACAATCACCCACATGATGAGGACCGCGGCGATAACCGCCGCCGCGCCTCCCTGCGCGATAGTCTCCCAGTTCACTCTGATTCCCCTATCTGGCGGAGCCGCTGATTTATCATTTGATTAAATCATCAACTGCCGACCGCGCTCATCCCATCGCATCCAAATAGACCGTCAGGTCGGTCTGGCCGGTCGCGGTCGCGCCCTGGGCCCGCACCCGCAGCCAGCGATCAACGCGATCCATGCGATAGACCGCGCTCGCGCCCGCGGCCAGGGTCGGGATGCCGGTGCCGCTGAGGTCCTCGGCAATCCAGGGCCCGTTCTGGGTCGGCCCGAGCTCGAGCTTCGCATCCACTAGCGCGAGCTTGCCGCTCCCCCCGGCGACGGAAAAGGTCAGCGCGCGCCGCGGCATGATGCCCAAGTCGCGGACGGCGATGAGCTCCAGCGCCGGCTTCGCTACCGCCAATTTCGTGATCGTCTCGTGATAGATGCTGTCCATATCCTTTCCCTCCAAGCTGCTCAAAATAGCGATCATGGGCTCCGGTCCGCGCCCGGGCGCTCATTCCGCCTTAGGCGGACAAGTGTCGCGCCGCGCCGACGCTCAACCCGCCCCAAACCTGGTACAATGCGGGTGGAGGCAAGGCATGAAACGATTCTGGAGCATAATCGGCCTGCTGGCCGGCCTCGCAGTGCTGGTTGCCGCCTACTGGTTCTTCAGTACCGGCACCGATTTCGATTATCCCCTGGATGAGACTCCATCGGTATCTTATCTTCCTGCCGTCCCCGCTCAGTGGTCTAGTGATAGGACGATTCTTCCGGACTATGATATTTACGAACCCGACGGCAAGGCATCCGCTATCATCATCCTGATTCATGGCGGCGGCGGGGTGAAGGGTGACAAGGCCGGCTGTGCAGCAATCGCCACGCGGTTCGCCGCTCGCGGGTTTCGCGTTGTCAACACGAACTACTCTGTGGCTCCAGCTTTCCCGGCGGCTCCCAATCAGATTGCGAACCTTATTGGCCGCTTCGCCGGAAACCGCCCGGTTTTCGTCATCGGTCACTCGGCGGGCGTCTGGGTTGCCGAGTGCGCGGTCGCGCAGTATCCCAAACTCGTTGCCGGTATTGTCTCGGTCGCCGGTATTCACGACCCGTCGGCATACGCCAGAATCGGCCCGCGCCGACTCCACGTCACAGAGAGGGCGCTGGGTCAATGCCTCATTCAAGAAGCAAGCCCTATCCGATTGGTCACTGCCGCTTACCCGCCGGTACTTCTCATTCATGCCAGCGGCGATTCCGTAGTCCCGGTGGCCCAGAGCATCCGATTCGCTCGACACATCCGTAATCTCGGTGTAGATGTTCAACTCTGGCATCCTGAGACTCAGGGCCACGAGTGGCCTACTGCGCTCGAATCGGCTATCGCACAATGGGTTCAGCGCCATACTCCCCGCCGCGTCTTCTGCCTTGCCTCGAACTAGATTCCGTTCTAGTAGTGACAGGTGAACCGCGCCCTCATCGCTGGCAGATTCATTTTCAGCGCCCCCGAATCACTATGCCGCCGAATCGTCACCACTATAAGAGCACCCGGCACGATGGTGGCCAGGTTTGCATTGGTCGTAAATCCGTATTCAACGTATGATGTCGTGAGCGCCGCCGATTTGGTCTCAGTCAATAGAGTAGTCCCGGCCAGAAGGGCAACCGCGCAAGAGAGATATACGTCCACGGCGCCAGCTTGTCTGGCGGCGGTGATCGCGATGCTAAATGCATTGCCAGAAACGGCCTGATCGGGAACATGGAACATACAGCAGAGGTAATCCGCGCAAGTCGCCGACCATTGGAGCCACGGGATATTGTTCAACACCTGGATGCTTGGGTCGGTAGCAGTCGTTGGTGCGACTCCTGAGTCGAGCCAAGTAGTCAAAGGCAAGTAAAGTGATCGCACCTGATCCACGAGTCCCGCCGCATCAACCTGGCCCCAGGCGGGGACGCCGCTGGCGACGATCTGGACTTGCCCCTCCGTACCTATCGGCAGCCGATCCCACTTCGGAGTTGCATTGCCATACGGTATGTCACCCTTAATGACCGTGCCGTCAACGGAATCGGAGTGCTCGTCATCATTCAGGATGGTATGCAAACGAGTATGGCGCGCCGAATCCGCGTGCTTGTGATCGGCGGGACTCGGCTTCTTCGCGGTGCCTGCCGCGCCACTTCCGTCAAGGGCGGTCGGCGTGGTGCTGCCGTCAACGGTATGGTGGATGCTCGCTTGCGCGGAATCGGTATCGGCGCTTTCGTGGGTGTTGGCCTGCGTGAGCTTCTGCGTCGGCGAGCCGTCGTGGTCGTGATCTTCGGCGTGTACCGTCAGCGCCCGCACCTCGTTGCCGCCGGGGTTGGTGGTGGCGAGGGAGGCGCCGCCGCTAACGCTGAGCTTCGTCTCCAGGTCGCCCGGCGTCGTGTCATCGTCTGATACGATGACGAGGTGATCGTCCGGAACTGCGGCAGCCTCCGCTGCTTCCAGCCGCTCATCGAGCGAATCGAAGGTGCCGTACAACTCAGAATCCCGGGCGGTGGCTACCTCGCCGTCGCCGGCCTCCAATCGCTCATCGAGGGTATCAAAGGCGCCATAAACCTCCGAGTCGCGCGCGTCTACGACCTCCTGCGGGGAAAGGTTTCCGCCTCCACCTCCGCCTCCGCCGCCCCCGCCGCCGGTGTCGCCGACCAGCGCGCCGCGCCCCGCCGGCCCGAGGATCACATGGCGATTGCCGCGCCCGCCGCCGACGCGCCCAACCACCACCATCTGCCCGACGCTGAAGTTGTAGGCGCTCGCATTCTTCAGGTCGTAGTAGCGCGCGCCGT
>Ga0315289_10001134_pt1 | contig 41625 bp, 30 predicted proteins | sample YL17G11_40_MG_FD_203452 | JGI IMG/M metagenome (GOLD analysis project Ga0315289, IMG submission 203452) | Sediment microbial communities from Yellowstone Lake, YNP, Wyoming, USA - YL17G11_40 | ecosystem: Environmental > Aquatic > Freshwater > Lake > Sediment | place: USA: Wyoming | collected... | reverse complement strand
CGATGAACTGCTTCACGAACCGAAGAAGTGTCGATCGCATGCTCTATGCCATCCTGACAAGGCAAAACAAACTCTGGAGAGAAGGACGCCCTCTTCCCAATTTTACACACTCGGCTTGACGTTACCCTTCGTGATAGTTTGTTGCAATTCCACGTGAGCTGTGGTAAAATACTTTCGTCCGAAGCGTGGAGAGATGGCTGAGTGGACGAAAGCGGCCGCCTGCTAAGCGGTTGTGGGGCTGTATAGGCTTCACCCCGGGTTCGAATCCCGGTCTCTCCGCCAGTTCTTTCTGCCAACCGACAAGGGTAGGTGGCAAGTTATCACGGAGACCACGCACAATTCACGGTAAAGGAACCCCCGCCTAAACCCGATCATCTGTGTTGATTAAGGAACGGGGATTTTTTCGCCTTATGCTAACCAGGTTGCATTGCGGAACCGTAACTCTAGCGCTCTTTACTGCGCTTCTATGCGGGACGACCGCTGAGGCCGCGAGCAGTCAGTCTGCGGACGAATACCTCGCGCTGCGGAAGTCGCTCGGCGCTACATCCGCCGCGCTTCCCACGATTAAAGCCAGTCCGCTAAACTATATCGGGAAGACCATCGAAATCACAGGCCTGGTAAACGGCATCGCTAGATGCGGCGAATCGGTTACTTTCCTTCTCAGTTGCGGCGGCGAGTGCCTTGTTGTAAAGGCGGCAAGCGTCCATAAGTGCATCGAAACCGGAAACACTATACGCGCATTGGTTAAAATCGGCCCGAACAGCATTGCAAGTTTGTCGGACCTCACACTGGAGTGCGCAGCATACGATTATGATGTGAGCCAGAGGGAGAAGCAGCTCGCCCCGAAGCCGAAACCCAAGGGGGCTTCGCCGGCAAGCACGCCTGCTTCGAACTCCAAAGCATTCATCATGTCGCGTCAAGCCAGGGGTTTCGGCCTCTCCAGTCGGGCAATGCAGATTTACGATCCCTACAGGCGGGCCATAGCCAAATTCAACCCAAGGCTGACTCCCCAACAACTGGACACGATTACGAAGAGCGTTCTCGCCTTCAGCGAGCGGTATGGAGTGGATCCACGGCTGGTAGTCGCGCTTATCCTGGTCGAGTCCGGTTTCAAGCCGGCTGCAACGTCGCCGAAGGGCGCGATGGGACTCGGCCAGTTAATGCCGGGGACAGCGCGCGGACTCGGAGTCGGCAATGCATACGATCCGGTGCAGAATGTCGAGGCGTCCATAAGGCTGGTTCGGGGACACCTCGACAAGTACGGGGATCTTGCGCTTGCCTTATCTGCGTACAACGCCGGCGGCGGTGCCGTGAGAAAATACGGCGGCATTCCACCCTACCGCGAGACGGTGAACTACGTTCGCAAAGTCTCCCAGATTTACAGGGCGCTGTGCGGAGGCTAGAAGCCAGCTTCCAGCCGCTAGGAACCTCCCGGCATCAGCGCCTATCCCGCAGACTTGTATACCACCAGCACTGTGTAGCTGTAGAACTCGTGGATTCCCGCAGGCCCGAACTCCGTAGTATTGACGCTGACCACGGCGTCACCATCCAGTTGATCGAGGAGATTGTTAAGCTGCTCGTGGATTTTCGGAAGCTTGTCCAGAGCGTTTATGTGGAATATTTGCGCCTTTAGCAACTGCCACCCTCCTTACCGAGACCAACTCCGACCGCTGGTTGCGTGAAGCCAAAGTGGTGTTCTGCCGAGTCTTTCCACGCGGGCTTGCCGGTTTCCTGCATGTGCGCATCGTGCGGACGCGATGGCTGAGATAAGGAAGCCGGGGAGTATGAGTACGAGTACGCTCTCCACCCGCCGGTCTCCTGATGGCATACTTCTCCACCGGAGACCGACATACCTAACATACAAGTACGAGTAAGGGTTAGTGCTGAGCTAAACCCTCTTAGCCCCTCACTCATCACTCATCACTCATTACATATACCCTCGGTATCCTGCTCGACGTCGCGGTTCTACGGGCGGGGACTATGACTTCGTCGCCGAGTCGAACGCCAGGGATGTCCGTCACGTCCACCGAGCATATCTGCATTGAGATCCGCCCGATGACGGTGGCACTCTTTCCTCGCACGGTCACGCAGGTCGCCGCCGGCCGCGGTGGCCGCGCCGAGCGACGCGCAGTACTCTCCGGCGTGAGGGTAAATCCGTCGGAATATCCGATCGGGAGCACAGCCGCCAAAGTGTGCCTCGAAGCCGTGAACTCGCTCCCATAGCCTACCCTCGTGCCGGGGGATAGCTTCCGAAGGGCGACGATCCTCGTTTTAAGACACCAGGTCTCCCGGAGATCGAGCTGTCTTCCCGGATGCTGTGTCGAGAGTTGGCCGTAGAGGATAGTTCCAGGGCGGACCATATCGTGATGCGATTCGGGCAAGTTGAGGATTGCCGCGCTGTTAGCGGCGTGGCGCAGGCCTATGGGTATGTCTTTCGCGGCCAGATTCGCGAGCAGTTCCGAGAATCTGGCGTCCTGCTCCCGGGCATGGGCGAGGTTCTTCGAGCCTGCGTTAGCGAAGTGCGTGTAGATGCCGGCGATCTCGATGCCCGGCAAGTTCAGCAGCAGGCGTATGAATTCCGGGCAGTCGCCTGTGCCGACTCCCAGCCGACCCATGCCGGTATCTACCTTCACTTGGACGCGCGCTGCCTTCCCGGTCTTTGCCGCCAGCGCCGATACAGACCGCGCCGGATCGAGGTCGCAGATAGTTTGTTCCAAGCCTTCCGATAGAGCAGCCTCGACCTGATCGGGCAACAGAGGGCTGAAGATTAGAATGGGGGCGGCGATGCCTCCCTTTCGGAGTTCCAGGCCCTCTTCCAGCGTTGTCACGCCGAAGTAATCCGCGCCGGCCTCCGCAAATGCCCTGGCCGACTCGACTGCGCCGTGCCCGTAAGCATTGGCCTTCACAACCGCCATAACCTTGACCGACGGCCCGACGATTGCGCGTACTTCGGCCAGATTATGCTTCAGCGCGCTGAGGTTGACCTCAACCCAGATTGTATGTCCTTCCATCCGCGTAGAACCCATGCGTTGTGGAACTATCTCTTTCGCCTCGTAGTAGATATCCCTGCGTATCCAGGTCTTTTCTTGCGCGATGCGAGTTGCACCGATTTTCGCCACGAGTCATGCGCCGCTATCCGCTGTCTGAGCTCGTCATCCCGCCCGGCCAGGTACTTCGCGAGCGTCATTGTGCCGACTATGTGAAGCTTCATGCGGTATTGAAGCCTGTACCGGCGCGCTCCGGATTGCCGCGTCTCGAAGAGGAGCGTCTTCGTGCTCCCGTGGATGGGGAAATACCTGTGGGCCAGGCGGGCGGGGTGATTGTCGTCAATCTGGTATGACACGACACCAATATCGTGCGTGCGGAGCATGCCTATTACCAGATGCTGCAACTGCAGGGATTCGGAGACAACCTCGGCGGATGCCCCGCTGGCCGTCCCCGCCGTCTCCACAAAATCGCTCCGGTTGTTGCCGGGGCCAAGCTCGTGCTGGTCAACGAGCACATCCGGGGCGACCGCATCTATCGCCGCGCGGACGCACCTCGTCTCCGGCTGGCCGAGCGTAAGCCAATCCCGGTTCAGGTCCGCGCTGTTGGTATTTCGGCGCTTGTACGCGTCCGCGCCATCCGGGTTCACCATGGGTACGATGAAGAATGAAACCTTCGACAGCAAGTCCGCGGCGCCATCATCGCTTGCGAACGCCAAATCCTCGATAAGGTTCAGCATTGCCTCGGTGGGCGCCGGCTCATCACCATGCTGGCGGCAGATGATGAAAAGCCGCTTCGTCAACTCGATCGGCACGCTCGGATCGGACACTACCACCAGCGGGATGTCCCTTCCCTTCACCGACCTGCCGATGCAAATTACCTCAATACGATTGGAGCGGAATAGAGAGTCAATGGTCTCCAGCGATGCCAGCCTGCTCATCATCTCTCGGTGGGTGGTCAACCTGGCTTTGTCGGCGCGCGCGGTCGAGATGCCCAGCGCCAGAGCCAGGATTGCTAACATACGCACAACCCGATAGTTCTTCAAGATGCCTGCCCCTTGTGGTACTTCGTCCATTGTCCGCCGCGCCTCACAGATCGCCGCTGACAGCGCCCGTTCTGCGCCGTCGCAATGACTTCAGGATTGCCGTCGCGCACGGCCTGCCGACAGTCCATGCCCAGTACCAGGCGTGCGAGAACGGGAGGTCGAACTCGCCGATGTACTCGACGAACCTCGCTCCGAATCCCTCCTTGAACCTGTTCAATCCGGAGAGGGGGTCGTCGGCGCTCCAGTCTCTTTTCGGAGAGACCCCGCGGAAATCATACACTTTGCAACCGGATTCCTTCGCCCACTCAATCATGCGCCACTGTAAAAGGTGGTTCGGCATCACGTTCCGGTGGCGATTGCTCGACGCGCCGTATGTATACCAGCACTTGTCCCCGAAGATGAACGACAGGGCTCCGGCGATTGCCTCGCCTTCGTACTCGGCAAGGAAGAGCTTTGCATACCCAGCCTCCACCAGTATATCCCATATGCACTCGTAGTAATCATATCCACGGATCAGAAAGCGGTCGCGCCGGGCCGTCTCCTTCAGCAGATTATAGAAGGGTTGGAGATCGTCTTTCGTACATGATGAACGCACCCGGACGCCCTTCCTCTCCGCCAGGCGAATATTATATCGCCATTTCGGCTTGCAGTTTGCCAGGAGCTCGTCTATCGAGGGCTCCAGGTCGAGCTGCATGACGCACCGGGGCTGCACGCCGCCAAACCCGTGGGGATCCGAAATCCCGACAAAGCCTACTTCCTCCAGAAGGGAAACAACTCTGGAATCCTCAGTTGTTATTGGGGGATCAATCTTAAAGAGGATCGCCGCTTCCTGTCGGGCGCGGGCTCTCACAGCGTCGGTTAGCAGCCGGAGCACTTGCCGATCGGCGAAGTCGCACACCGGCCCGCGTGGAGCGTAGAAGATGCACTTGTTCGAGCGAGGGAGCCTGCGCTTCAAAATGGAAGCCGCCCCTACGATACCGCCGCCATCTTCAACAGCCAGGCGGATTGGGCGCCATCCCCCGCTCCTTCGCTTGAGCTCGCCCCACTCGAAGGACTGAAGCAGATCACCGGTCGGGGACTTCGCAACGAAGCCGTTCCACAATTCCCTTTCGCTCTCGAGGACTTCCCTGACCTGCATGAAGATACCCCTCGCTCCAGGCGGCAATCGGTAGGCATTGTAGCATACCCCCTCCGCAGGTGTCAAAGTTCGGCCGATGGGCGAATGGCTGGCATATATCCGCTGCAAGGCTGTTTTTGAATAAATCAAGTTGCTGATGTACAAGGAAATCGCGATTGCGCTGTCGAACTTGCCTTCTGGCGAATTCGACGGCAAGTTTCCCCTAAACTGGGAATGCTCGCTGGTCGCAGAAGTGAATAAGAGGAGGAAAGTATGACAAGACACACGACTGCGCTCTCCATTATCCTGGTCGCGCTTGTGCTCCTGTCGGGAGCGGCGGGACAGGCTGCGCTGAATGCGCTTACTCCGGTGGAAAAGGCGGCTGGATGGAAGCTTCTATTCGACGGCAAGACCCTGAACGGCTGGCAGATAAGCGGCAACCCCGAAAGTTGGGTAGTTGAAGACGGAGCTATTCTGACTCTCGCTCAGGGCGGACAAATGATCTCCACTGTAGATCAGTTCGACAACTTCATACTCTCTGCCGAATACAAGCTCGAGGAGCGCACAAACAGCGGGATATTCTTCCGCATAGCCGACCTGCACGATTCGGTCCAGACCGGCATCGAGATGCAGCTCATAGATTCCCGAAAACCCGAGATCAACAAGTTTAGCTGCGGCGCCATTTACAATTGCCAAGCGCCGGTGAAGCACGTCTGCAAGCCCGTCGGGGAATGGAACAAAGTCGTCCTGACCTGCCGAGATAACCTGATATGGATTGACGTGAACGGCAAGCGCACCCTCTATATGAACCTGGACAGGTGGACAACTCCTAACATGAATCCCGATGGTACAGCTAACAAGTTCAAAACCGCCTACAAGGACATGGCGCGGAAGGGCTACATCGGCTTCCAGGACCATGGCCGCAGAGTGTGGTTCCGCAATGTCAAAATCAAGCCGCTGCAGAAGCGGAATAGCTGTGGATAAACAGCCCAATTCAACGAGGAGATAGGAGACAATGGGGAACAAGGAGACCAGCAGACTGAGCAGGCGGAATTTTCTCAAGACTACGTCGGCGGCGGCTGTGGCAGCCGGAATAGGTATGTCCATCGGCCCCGCTGTGGCACAGGAGGTCAAGGAGGTAGTATCAGCGAACGAGAAGATCACACTCGGTGTTATCGGACTGGGCGGCCGCGGCACGGCCGTTATGGGCGGCTTCATGAACTACCCGGACGTGGAGATCGGCGCTGTGTGCGATGTGTACGACGAGCACCTCCAGGCCGGTTTGGAGAAAGCAGGCGGTAAGGCAAAGACGTACAAAGACTTCCGTAAACTCCTCGAGCAGAAAGACATTGATGCAGTGGTAGTCGCCACACCTCCGCACTGGCATCCGCTGATGGCGATTTACGCGTGCCAGGCGGGCAAGGATGTCTACTGCGAAAAGCCGATGTCCCGATATCCCGCCGAAGCAATCGCTATGGCGAAGGCCGCCCGCGATAATAAACGCGTGACCCAGGTGGGAACGCAGATACACGCGGGGGAGAACTTCCGCCGGGCCGTGGAAATCGTTCGCTCGGGGATGCTCGGCAGGATCATGTCGGTTCGTGTAATCTGCACCATGAATGAGTATCCAGGCGGGATAGGCCGACCCGCGGACAGCGAGCCACCGGAAGGGCTGGACTGGGATATGTGGTGCGGCCCCTGCTCGAAGGTTCCGTTCAACTTCGCCCGGTTCGAGCTCGGACAGCACCGGTATTTCAAGGAGTACGTGGGGAGCTGGCTCGGCGAGCTTGGCCCTCATATCGTAGACCTGCCGTTCTGGGCGATGGATCCGGGTCAGCCGCTTGCGGTATCGGCGTCCGGCGGCCGGTTCGTGGCGGACGACATCGGCGATATACCGGATACGCTCGATGTGCTGTGGGAGTTTCCCGGCCTCACCATGTCGTGGATGAATACGGCGGGGAACAGCTACAATTTCAATTTCGGCGCTCCTCCGAACCGGGGACGCAGGCTCGGCGTGATATTCCATGGGACAAATGGCACACTGCTGGCCGATTACGGCACGCACACCATAGTCTCGGAAGGCGATGTTTTGAAGGATGCGCCGCCACCCGAACCGAGCATTCCGCCGTCGCCCGGCCATGACCGCGAGTTCCTGGATGCGATCAAAACGCGCCGGCAGCCGCCGTGTAACTTCGACTATCACTTGCCGATTGCAATAGCGCTGACCCTGGCGCACATGTCGCTTGACACCGGCTGCAAGCTGCACTGGGATGCAGAGAAGGGCGAAATCGTCGGCGACAAGAAGGCCAACGCCCTCGCTAAGCCCAGATACCGAAAGCCGTGGACGTTTCCGAAGGTGTGATACGAGAACAAGGAGGCGGGGGACGGGGAGAACGCCGAACGTCCAACGTCGAACTTCCAACTCGGAACCTGAAACCCGGAACTTGAAACCCCTACTCGTTACGTATTACGCAATACGCAATACGTTTTACGAAAGGTTGTTTCCATGAACAGACGTGAGTTTTTCAGACAGGCGGCAAAGACGGCGGCTGTGTTGGGGCTTGCCGCTCGCCCGTTACAGGTTAGGGCCGATAATCCAAGGAGCCAAAACATGCAGAAGAAACTTGAATTAAAGAAGGCGCTGATTCTTTCCATGCTTCCGGCGGACCTCAGCGTAGAGGATAAGTTCAAAATGGCCGCGGGCGTCGGCTTCCAGGGCATGGAGGTTGCGCCTGCAAGTGATCCGGCGGAGATAGAAGCTCTGCGCGGGGCATCGGAGAAATCCGGGATTCCGATTCACTCCATAATTTTCGGCGGATGGCGCTCGCCGCTTTCCAGTGGAAACACAGAGATCGCCGAGAGGGGGCTTAACGAGTTGAAGGCCGGCCTCCAATGTGCCAGGGAACTCGGCGCCGACTCGCTGCTCCTTGTGCCGGCGGTAGTGAACGCCGAAACCCGGTACAAAGACGCCTACGAGCGCTCGCAAAAACGGATCAAGAGCCTGATTCCTCTCGCCGAGAAGCTGGGCGTTGTGATAACCGTTGAGAATGTCTGGAACAACTTCCTCTACAGCCCGCTGGAGTTCGCCCGATACGTGGACGGATTCAAAAGCCGGTACGTCCAGGCATACTTCGATGTGGGAAACATTGTGGCATTCGGCTGGCCGGAGGATTGGATACGAACTCTCGGCAAGCGCATCCGCAAAATCCATTTGAAAGATTTCAAGCGCGAAGGCAGGCAGTGGACGAACCTGCGCGATGGAGACGTAAACTGGCCGGAAGTTCGCAGGGCGCTTGACGAGGTGGGCTATTCCGGCTATTTGACGACCGAGCTTCCCGGCGGCGACGAGAAGTACCTCCGCGACCTCTCCTCCCGAATAGATAAGATCATCACGGGGGAGTGAGGCTAGAAGTAATACATCAACGAGCGAAAGGAGTTTGTGGATTTGTCCAAATCACTGACGAACATATCTTACCTTGGAATTTTCATCCTCATATTGGTCCTCTCGCAGGCCGTCGGTTGTGCGTGGGCGGATCAGGCACGGGAATCGGGCCTGGTGCCGAAGGGCGTGTATATCGGCATCGGGATGGTAGGCCGTCCGCTGAAGCAGCAGGGCGATGACGTCGGCCCGGCGGAGGAAATCCCCCGCATGATCCTGACCGAGTGCCCGGCTGTGAATATCGGCAAGTTCTACGGCTACGAGTGGCCGGTATGCCAACCCAACGATCCGGGAGATGGGCCGAATGTCTACGACTGGTCGAAAGGCGATGTAGCGAATACAAAGCGGATAGTCGGGAAGGCAAGGACGGCCTATAACCAGGTGTACGGCAACATCACTTCATGGCTGGAGTTCGATACGCCGCGATATTGGCAGAAGTATGAGGAGTTCGTGGAGGCGATGACCATTCACATGAACGAGCTTTACGGCGAAGTGGACTGGATTTTCGATAATGAGCCGAATACGTCTCGCAAACCCAAATACTTCAAGGGGAACTGGGCGGACTGGTATATGTATTGCCTGAAGCATTTCTATGCGGCGGTTCACCGTGCGAATGCGAAGACCGGCAAGAACAACCGGGTCATCGCCGGCAACCTCGCAGGCCAGTGCGCGGGCGGGTTTGAGGAATTGTACGCCCGCGGCCTCAAGGACTATTCGGATGTCCTGGGCCAGCACGCCTATCCCCTCGACATTCGGAGCGGCGTGGAGGTCGCCGATCTGGCGAAGATCCACAAGATTCAGGTCAAGTACGGCGACCCTGACAAAAAGATATTCGTGGCCGAAGGATGGGGCTCCGGCCGCTCCGCCGGGTTCGAGCGCAACAGCCCCGGAATAGAGCCGTCCGCCGACGAGATCGAGAACATGTGGCTGGCAATGACCGTTGGCTGGGATAACTTCATGACCCCTCGTGAGAACTGGGATCCAAGCTACCTGTACGGCGCCAGCTTCTTCTGCGGCGCGGACAACTGGGGCGCCCGGAATTGGCGTCGCAGGGCGCAAGTCCTGAAAGATACGGCAGGCAACGTCACCGGTTTCGTAGTTGATGGATATCGCATGACCCCCGATATTGCTCCCCAGTTCTGGAACGGCGGCATGATGGATTGGTATGGCAACTCGAAAGACTGCCTGATGCACGTGTTTCCGGGCAACGGCCTGGTTTTCATGAATCCGGGCTTCGAGCTGAAATCCAGCCCGCCGAACGATCGCCTGCCTCATTTCTGGTCCACAGATGTAAGTCCGGCGCCGGCTGAGAACTACAGCACGGATGATTCCGCCTTCCACGGCGGGAGCCGCTCGCTCAAGCTGACCCGAACCGCCCCCGGGAGCAGTGGAATCAGCCAGATGAGCGCGAAGAGATCGGTAGTACCGGAGGAGCGCTATTCCACGAGGGTATGGTGCAAGACGGAGGGTTCATCAGGCTTGTCGGCCCGCTTCTACTTGCGCTTTGTAAATCTGGATGGCTCGCAGAGGTCGGAGCAGCTCTGGGCGAAGGACCTCATCGGCGCCGCGGACTGGCGGCAGATGGAGGTCACGGCGTCCGCACCATCATACGCAAGCCGGGCCGAGGTCGGCTGCTGCATTAACGGCGTCGGGACCGCGTGGTTCGACGACGTGACGATATCCGCTGCCAATCAGGAGCAAGTCGGCGACATCAAGGGCTACACGCTGGATGAAAACCAAAATGTGGTTCCTTGCGCTATAGTGCGAACGACCACGGGCGGCTGCCAGGCGGTTTCGGACGACAAGGGCTACTACGAAATACGCGGTACCGCCGCTGGGACTTACGACATCGTATGCCGGAAGTCGGGGTACGTCCCATTCAAGGTCGAGGACCAGACGGTCGCTCCCGGCAAGCTCACCCTTGTCAGCTTCAACATGGGCACGCCGAAGCTCGGGCTCGCCGTGACGCAGGTGGCTTGCGACAAAACAACTGCGGGCGTCGGGAAAGGCGTCGTGAACGCGGCGGTAGTCGTTTCAAACTCGAAGCCTTACCCAGTTGCGATCTCGGATGTTGGAGTATTCATTGAGCAAAACGGCCGGGACTCGACGGCCAAGTTCCTCATAATCCCGTCATCCGCTAATCCCAAAATGATTCCTGCAAACGGCGAGTCGAAGTTCAGTTTCACGCTCAAGCCGCTGCCGACTGCCGGAGGCGGGACGTTCACGGTAAATGCCTATGTGTTCGGCCAGGAAAACCGCCCAAACCTGCTAAAGAACGGCACCTTCGATCTCGGCGAGGATCATCCATACTGGTCGTGGCGGGACCAGGAGAAGGCAAAATGGATGCTTGATGCATCGGAAAGCCGCTCTTCGCCTTTCTCGCTGAGATTAACCGTTGAGAGCAAGGTGGATGGCGAGTTCATTTGGGCGGGCAACGACAGCGCGCTCGTTACGACTGCGCCGACGGCATCTCCCGGCAGGTGCTACATAGTGGGCGCCTATCACAAGGATGTGTCAAAGGGCCGGGTATCCCTGAACCTCTTCATTGAGGAGTACTATTACGACGGGGAGAACCTGCTGTACAACGGGCGCCGAGCCTATGGACTGCCGCACCGGGATACCTGGGCGAACGACTACATGATATATGAAACCGGCGATCCCAAGGTGACGCCTGACCTCTATCCAGCAAACCGGCTGAAAGTTTCCGTTGGAGCCTGGATAAGGGAGTCCGGTGTAAGGAGCACGAGCTGGTGGGATGACGTATATCTGAAGGAGGAGGGTGACTGGCTCGCAGACGACCGCGCGGCTACAGGCGCCAGGCTGACTGTGATGAAATCCGCCAACTCAAAGCCTGCGATCCCAGCCAAGAAGTAATCCGCGTTTGTGCAGGCTCGACCTGTCCACAGCCTTTACTGCTCGGGCCGCGAAGTCGCAGTAGATTGATGATATGGAGAAGCTGAGAGAGCATAATATTACGCTCAGGAGCGGGAACATCGTTCTGCGCCCGATGACCGAAGATGACTGGGGCCTGCTCCATAAGTGGAACAGCGATCCTGAGGTGCTCTACTTCTCAGAAGGCAGAGATGTCAACTCGTACACACTGGAGGAGACCCAGGGCATTTACCGCAGTGTGTCTCAGAATGCTTTCTGCTTCATTATCGAGTTTGACGGGATGCCCATTGGCGAATGCTGGCTCCAGCGAATGAATCTGGAGAGGATTCTGGAGCGGTTTCCCGGTCTCGACTGTCGCCGGATTGACCTGGAGATAGGGGAGAAGGAGTTCTGGAACCGGGGAATTGGAACCAGGGTTATTCGCATGCTGACCGAGTTCGGATTTAAACGAGAACATGCGGATGCAATCTTCGGTCTGGTAGGCGGCCACAATCCGCGCAGCCGTCGGGCCTTCGAGAAGAACGGCTATGTGCTGCATCAGGAGGTTCCCGATCCTGAGGGCGCAAAGGCCAGGGTATCGTGGGATCTGATGATCACGAGGGAAGCTTTCTCGGAGATATGTCCCGGGGGATAGGATTTTGTCGCGATCAGCTTAATCGTGCGGGTGAAAAACATCTCCCGCAGTCGCCTATGTTTAGCAGACCCGCCAAATACGGCAAAATATTAAGGAGGAGTTTCCTCACCGGTTGGATAATATCTAGAGAGTATACTAAAATCTAATTGGAAAGGAGGCGAGCGAATGATCCATAGCCGACTGAAAACCGAATACAATCGCGTAATCCTTCAGTACGCATTGCTCGCCTCGTTCCGGGAAGCGTTGGATGTAACTGCTGAGGTTGTACTTTTGTAGAGGCGTTCATCCGACATAACGAACAGTCCCGGGCCGCAGGCAATGTGTCTGCGGCCCGATTTGCTTTTGTGTGCCTTGGTGATAGGTTCGATTTTCCTTTTGATGGCAGGAAACCGGCCTTTGTTAAGCGAAAGAAGTGAATAGGTGATTGGAAAGTGCCGCGATCAGGCTGGCTGTAACAAACTTGCTAAGTTAAAACGTGAGCAGCGCGGATTTCTGCTCATTTGACCGGGCGTCGGTCGGTGTTTCTGGAAACCTCGTACTTTTACCGGTTGATGTAATAGGCGGATTTATGAGATAATTAACACGGAGGTTTCTTGGTAAGAGAGGAAAATGTGCTCGGCGAGTCCCTCGCGATAGGGGATTCAGGCCGGGCGCCGGCTTCCCTACTTATGCAGAGGAGGTAACTCAGATTGTCGAATCCACGGATGGCCGCTTTGCATGCTAAACTGTCGGTTCTGCTCGCACTTATCTTCTTGCTTACGGCGGGCGCCGCTGAAGCAGTCAGCATTACGTATGGGCCTTTCGCATGGCCGCAGGATCCACCCGGCGGCGGGTATCCCACCAGCGTGAAGGCTGTCTGGTGGACGGATACGGCGACCTCGACGAACACCGCGTATGTCGGCGCCAGCCCATCCGGCCCTTGGAGCTTTACCGGCACGGACTCGAACAGCAGCGACCGCCACGAGGCCCTTGTCACCGGGCTAACGGGCAATACCGTTTACTATATGTATGTAACATCGGATGGTGTTAGCTCCCCCGTGATACAGTTTCGCACCGGGCGCAACGAGCTGGTGAATGGCAGCCTTGAAACCTGGCACAGCGTCAGCGGAAAGAGCTGGGGCACGGAGGAGCCCGACGGCTGGTACGGATGGGAAATCTATCCCTGGACCCCGCCGGGCGCCGACAACCCCCTCCCCATAGCAATTAAGAAGGACAAGCCCGAGGCTGCTCCGACCCCGCTTACAAAGGATGGCTCGCACCGCGTCGGCATGGACGAGGGATGGCGAAGCTGTTACGGCGGCATTTACCAGGAGGTCACGGGATTAGCTCCCGGAACATATATCGTATCGGGCTGGGCGGCGTGGTTTTTCGATGGTATTACTTACACTGAGAAGCACATAGTAGAAATCTTAGCGAAGGACGGAGCCCATACGCCCGGAGCCGCCCCCACAGGCCAGGCGATATTCCACCAGGAAGCCACCGCAAGCGACAAGAATTGGAAGTATGTCCAGGGGTCGGTCGAGTGTGTCACCGGGACTCTGACGATATACGCAAATCTGCGTTCCGATGACTGGGACGGCAAGTCGTTCGCTCATTTTGATGCCTTCCGCGTGATGGCGGAGACAGCCCCTGCTGTCTCATTCGACAACTTCCAAGCCACCCGCGTCATAAACGGGAGCGCCTACGATATCACCATAAGCTATGATACGGATATTGCAACAACCACGCAGGTTCAATGGGGGCCGACGACCTCCTACGGAAATACATCTCCTCTGGACTCAAGCCTGGTGACACACCACGTCGTCCACCTGACGGGAGTCGCGCCCCGCACGGCGGCTTATCATTACCGGGCGCTTGCCACTGCGCCAGGCGGTATCGAAGCATTCTCCGGAGACCAAGCATTTGACGCGCCGCAAGTCGTTCTAAGCGGCATCTCGAGCTCTGTGGACAGCCAAACGCCCACTGTTTGCATCATACGCTGGAACACGAATTACGCGACGACCACGAACAAGGTATACTACCGCACCCAGGGCTCGGGCTCGTACACCCAGGTCGCCGAGGTGGATTCCACATCGCATACAAGCCACCTGGTCGCGCTGACGGGACTGTCGCTTGGCGCGAGATACGAGTTTCACGTGTCTTCGGGCAGCGTTGATATTATAACGGTGACCTCCTCGCCGGATAACACGTTCGAGACTCCGGCCAAGCCCGGCCCGCCGAACTTGTTTTTGAGCATGGCGATGATCGGACGTTCCCTCCCGGAGGGCGGGGACGACATTGGGCCGGCCAACGAAGTTAAGCGCATGATATTGAACGACTGTCAGATGGTGAACTATGCCGGCCTGACGGCGTACGGTTGGCCGCAGTGTCAGCTTAGCGATCCCGGCGACGGCCCAAACGTCTACGATTGGTCTGCCGGCGATGCGAAGAACGCAAGCCTGATCCCCGGCAAGGCGAGGCAGGCATCCTTCCAGATTTACGGCAACACGCCCTTATGGTTGACTCTCGATACGCCGCGCTACTGGGAGAAGTTCGAGCAGTTTGTGGAAGCGATGATCGTTCACATGAACCAGCTATACGGCGATGTGGACATCACCTTCGAAAACGAGCCTAACGACTCCAGAAAGCCACCTGACTTTGTTGGAGACTGGGCCGACTGGTACATCCACTGCCTCCAGCACTTCTATGTGGCGGTGCACAGAGCGGATGCCCAAACGGGCAGGACGAACAGGGTTATCGCAGGGAATCTCGCAGGCCATCAGGCCCAGAACTTCGAAACTCTGTATGCCAAAGGACTGAAGAATTACTCGGATGTTCTCGGCTTTCACGCTTATCCCTACGATATTCGGTCCGGCGTGGAGGTTGCCGATCTCGCGACGGTCCACGGCATCCAGGTGAAATATGGCGATGGGAATAAGAAGATAATCGTCGGCGAAGGTTGGGGGTCCGGCAGGTCCGCCGGTTTTGATAGAAGCAGCCCAACGATCGAGCCGCCCTGCGAGGAAGTCGAGAATATGTGGCTCGCGATGGCCGTCGGTTGGGATAATGTGATGACCCCGCGCACAAACTGGGATTTCAGCTACCTGTACGGCATGAAGTTCTTCTGCGGCAACGACAACTGGGGCGCCATGAATTGGCGGAGGAGGGCTATACCGAAAAAGGACAGCTTTGGCAACATCACCGGGTTCATCGTGGACGGCTACTCCATGACTCCCGACATAGCTCCCCAGTTCTGGAACGGCGGCATGATGGACTGGTATGGCAACTCGAAAGACTGCCTGATCCATGTCTTCCCAGGGAACGGCCTGGTTTTCATGAATCCGGGCTTCGAGATCAAAACCAGCCCGCCGAAGGAACATTTGTCCCATTTCTGGACAGCGCCCGCGGATGCTCCCACCGCGAACTATGCCGTGGACGAGGTAACCTTCCGTGGGGGCAGCCGCTCACTGAAGCTGACCCGGACGACATCGGGGAGCAGCGGGGTTTACCAGCTCACCGCGAAGCGCTCGGCGCTGCCTGGAGTTTCCTACCGGGCCGGGGTCTGGTGCAAGACCCAAAACATATCGGGCCAGGGCGCCCGCTTCTACATGCGCTTCTCGAACATAGATGGCTCGCAGAAGTCGTCCCAGTACTGGGCGGCCGATCTCACGGGCACCGCCGACTGGCGGCAGATGGAAGTTGTGGCAACCGCCCCGGCGTACACCAGCAGGATAGAGACCGGCTGCTACTTGGACGGCGTTGGGACCGCGTGGTTTGACGATGTGACCATAGCCATGGCCGACCAGAGCCAGGTGGGCGTAATCCGGGGCTACACGCTGGATGAGGGGCAGATTCCGGTTCCGTATTCCATCGTGCGAACGACGACGGGCGGATACCAGACCATCTCGGATGCGAACGGCTACTACGAGATTCAAAATGCGGCAGCCGGTACTTACGACCTTGTCTGCCGGAAAGCAGGCTACGTTCCTCATCGGGTCAAGAATCAGACGGTCGCCCCCGAGAAGCTCACCTTCGTAAGCTTCAACATGGGCGTGCCGAAGCCCGGCCTTACGGTAACACAAGTCGCCTGCGACCGGCAAGTAACCACCCTGGGCGGCGCTCCGATCAACGTGACCGTGAGTGTTTCAAACTCGAAGCCGTACCCGGTGATTGTCTCGGATGTCGGGGTATTTATTGAGAAAGACGGGCAGGATGCGACGGGCGAGTTCTCGATCCTGGCGTCGCCATCGAATCCGAAAACTATCCCCGCGGATTCCGTTTCCCAGTTCAGCTTTACCATGACGCCGCTATCACTGGCCGAAGGGGATGCTTTTAGCATCAATGCTTACGCCTTCGGCCAGGAGGATAGACCCAACCTCCTCACGAACGGCAATTTCGACCTCGATAGCAGCTTTACCAATTGGGGTTTCTGGAGCGCTGCATCTACTTCTCTGCCGGTGCTTGACACTGCCGACTTCAACTCCGCTCCGAATGCGCTGAGATGGTACGTGGCCGATAGCAGCGGGGATAAGTTTAGCTGGGGTAGCAACTACAGCGCGTACGGCGCTTCAGCTCCGGCCGCCTTTCCTCACAAAAAGTACACAGTCGGGGCGCGTCATAAGGATGTCACTACCGGTTCAGTGTCTATGCTACTCTTTATTGAGGAGTTCTATTACGATGGCGCGAACTGGCTGTACAACGGACGGCGCTTCTCATCTGTGCCGCATCGGAGCGTCTGGACCAGCGACTGCTTGATATATGAAACAGGTGATCCCAGCGTGACGGTGGGCCTTTACTCCACGAACAGGCTCAAGGTCTCTGTTGGTTCGTGGATTGGGGGCAAGAACTACAGCAGCACAAACCGGTGGGACGACGTATACCTGAAGGAAGAGGGCGACTGGTTGGCGGACGACCGTGCGACGACAGCCGCCAGCCTGATGGTTGCGAAGCCTGTGCCAACCTTGAGCGCTGCCTTCGCACAGCCGGCTGGCACGTGTGTGGAGGTTGCCAGCCCGATTTTGACGGCGGGAAGCGAGAGCTTTACGTCGCGCTTCTATGTCGAGCAAGAGGATAGAGCGATCGGCTCGCTGGTTATCCGGGTCGGCGGAGTCTCGCCCGCTAAGGGCATCAGGGTGAAGGTGGCCGGTAAAGTCGGTCGGTCGGACGGCGAAAGGGCGCTGCTCGACGCCGTGATGACGACTCTGGATACACCCGGCGTTCCTGAGCCGGTGGGAATGGTGACTCGCTCGGCCACGCCGGGATATTTGACAACCCAGGGCCTTCTGGTCAGGATTTGGGGCCGTGTAACCTACGTAGCCGGCGATGGTTCGTACTTTGTTGTGAGCGACGGCTCAGATGTGAACGACGGAGCCGGGCATCCGGGCATCAAGGTAATTTGCACCGGCACGGTTGAAGAGATAACCCCGCCTGAGCAAGAATCATTTGTCCAGGTCACGGGCATCAGCGGGTGCGAGCAGGATGGTGCGGTTCCGGTGATTCGGCCAAGATCGGAAGCGGACGTAGTTCAGTAGAAAGGAACATCTCCTATCGCCTCCTTACAAGTGCCGGGGCAGGCGCGGAAGGCTCGGTTAAAAATCTTTGACGCCGGATCCGCCACAGCAGATTCTTTTCCGGCAGCCGGTTTGAGAAGGTTGACGTAGCCTGCCGAAGCGCCGGAGGATACGAGCCGTTCGAGTTCGAGATTCCATGTGATGGCAGGAAGCCGGCCTTCACCAAGCGGCCGGGGTAGACCCCCTCCTGGGCTGAGGCATGTAGCCCCGGCGTCATGGAGCCTGTACCTTGGCTGTCTCCGCCTCGACGTCTGCGATGAACTGATTCAGCGATTCGGCGCTCCCGTCCTCCGGCGTATCGGCGATCTCCTTTGCGTAGCGCCTGGCATCGGCGAGGGCGGCATCGAGCTCTGCCTTTGCCTCCTGGGACTTCGTGTTCCTGTACCACCTCAATGCAAAATAAATCCGAGTCCAGTGTCGGCCGATCTGCGCACCGCGGAGGGTGCGCTCGTAGTAGCCGCGAAGCTGCTCGTAGTCCGCAGGCTTGAACAGATCCTTTGCCTCGTCCAGCTCATTCAGGCACTGTCGGGAAAGCCTCTCCGCCCGGATCTTCTCGTCCACCGTTGCCCTGATGGCCTCCGGCCCGCTGGCGAGGAGCATCTTCTCGATGCGCTTGTTCTCCGGGCTGGGGTCCCATAGAGCGTTGCTGTTCTCGATGAGGTGGATGTCCGCATAGCCGACGGGGCTGACCCGTCCCATCTTCGTTATCCAGAAGCCGAGTGTGTAGGCGATGTCGCATGTTATGTCGAAGTTCCGACGCAGGGCCTTCTCCGCCGCCGGGGCCGCCTTCTCCCCATAGCGCCGGACGCAGAAGTCGCGCCATATCTTATTGACGTCCGCATCCGGGTCGTTGATCAGGATGCTGTAGGCGACTACGTTGATCTCGTTCGGCGTGCCGACGTTGCTGCGGTTCTGATCGTCACACCTGGGGATGGCTCCCGCAAGCCCTTTGTCCCGGGCCATGCGGACATACTTCTGTATGTACTCCGGGCAGCACATCGGCCAGTGGGTGATGCCGCCCACCTCGGTGGCCAGGTCCATCTCCATGATCTGCTTGTGCGGCGCTACTTTGCCGATGAGTGGATGCGGCGGGTACCTGAACTCCCAGTCGTTCGGTACGCACTTGGTGTAGACCCACACGTCATCCGGCACGCTCTTCAGCGCTTCCAGGAATGCATCCATCTCCGCCGGATTACGCAGGAAATCGCGCACTATCAGCCGCTTCCCTTTGGCCGCGCAGCCTCCCCTGACAGCGTTTATGGCTTTCGCCATTCTCTCTGCAGGGGTCATCTTCGACACGGCCTCGCCCGGACGGTGCGCCTGGATCCTGCTCTCGGTGAGGCTCAATATGAACCCGTCGCAGCTAGGCACCTTCTCGATCGCATCATGGTACTTCTTCGAGATGCATTCGTACAGGGCCGGATCATCGAGGTTGAGCAGCGTCCTACCGTCTTTATCGGTTACGAACCATTTGTCAACCGGCCCGTTCACCTCATGCGTCCACAGATAGATCTTCATGCCCCGCTTGTGAGCGTACTGGCAGTAAGCATCGAGCTGCTTGCTGCGCCCCTCATCGTCGAGGATTTCTTCCACGGTCATGCATATACTGTGGGAGAGGCCGATAGTGTTTATATCATACTTCTTGGCCTTGTCTATCATCTCATAGACGTACTGGGGCACGGACTTTTCGATATCCCAGCCCCGGACCTCGAATGCATGCCCTTTCCCAGCATCGGCCGACGCGACAGCGCAGAGCCATGCTACCAGGCAGATTAGGGCTGGGCGGATAGGACTCCTAAGTAAGCCACCCCAATCCTTGACTGTCGGTCGTCCAAGCCTCATGTGCTGATACCTCCTCTGCTGACTCGATGGAGGGTTCGCTGGGGGAGGCAAATCCTCCTGCTATGTGTTTGTTCGCCGACGGCATGAGGAAAACATTCTAGGCGGCGCATGGTAGGAGCGATTACTCCTTGGAGAAGCCTGTCTCAACGGCAAGTGGTCGCGGTGCGTCGGCTGATGGAACTTGATCAGGACGAAGCGCCTGAGTCTTAGGCAATTGCTCACGCACAAGTTCGCTTTGGATGACATCGTGGATGCTTACGAGTTCTTTTACTAAGCAATACCAGTATTCTTGCTGGCTTGATTAAATGGCGGATTAGGCGCATAATTAGGTTGGCATTCTCTTGGCGAGACCGGGCTGCGCTCGACGGGGTCCGACAGCAGTTGTGGAAACCGGTGGCGACCGGTATGGGATCGGTCGGCGGCGCAGCTACTCGCGAGTCGCACGGGGTGAGGTTTATGACCAGCAGGATTTCGCGTCGGGAGTTCCTCAAGCGAAGCGCGTCAGCCGCAATGCTTGCCGCTCCGGGGATCGGAGCCGTCGGCGGACTGCTTCGTTCCGCGGAAAAGGCAGAGGCCGCCTGGACATGCACCGTCCCCGCTGGCAGCCCGCACGGGCCTTCGAAGCTCGGCTTCCACGTGGTCAACGGCAACCCGATGGACTCCTACATTCGGCAGCTCCACGACAACGGCGCTTACTTCAAACTCATCAAGTGTGCGAGCGACTTCGGCGCGGCATACAGCGCCAAGCTGTATACGCCGAAGACAGTGACCGTCGGCAGATGGGTCGGCCCGGAGGCATTCCACAACTATGGCGACCCCCTTCGCGAGGCCGAAGGTAAGATGAAGACCCACATGCAGCAGTGGGCCAAGAACCGCGATACCATTGACTACTGGGAAGTACTGAACGAACCTAGTCCGCCGGGTATCGCAGGGCACAGGCGGCTCGGCGAATTCTACATGAAGTGTATGGAGATCGCCGAAAAGAATGGCTACAAGCTCGCAATCCTCAGCTACTCGATTGGCGTACCCGAGTGGGAGCAATTCGAGGCGCTGGTGAAGCTCGGCGTCTTCCAGATGGCAAAAGCGGGCGGGCATATCCTCTCGCTACACGAGTATAATTGGGGCTCGCAGTGCAAGTACTGGGGCAGGGCGCTCCCCGGCCATACTGCCTATGCGGACAGAGGCGTCAGAACCGGGCGCTATCGGTGGTGGTACAGAGACTTTCTAATCCCGAGCAACCAGGTGATACCGCTCGTGATTACAGAGAGCGGCTACGACGGCATCCTGGCCGAGGCGGATGATGGGGATTGGAACTGGCGCGATCATTACATGGATGGCGGGGGAGTCGGGCTTCCCTGGATTGACGACCGCCTGCGCGAGGACGATTACGTGATCGGGACGGCGCTCTTCACCGCGGGAAGCTGGGCGGCGGATTATGTATACGGCTCGACAGAACTCCAAACGATCACCAACTACGTCATCTCGAAGAAGAACGGGTAGGGGGTGACCGGAAAGATGCTTAGGCGTTCGATATTCAGGTTATCGCTGTATCTCCTATTCGTTGTACTGGCATCCGGCACCGCGCAGGCCCGAACCTGGCAATATGAATATGCAGTATCATCCGGCGGCGTGGCCGGCCTCTGGGCTTCCATCAAGCGCGATTCGTCGGGCAACCTGCGGGTGGCTTACGTCGGCCACGGCAAGCTCATGTGCGCCACTGGGAGCGGCTCCTGGAGCACGGAGGTTGCCAACAGCTCCGGTATCACCAACGGCGAAGCTCCCCAGTGGACCTCGCTGGCGGTGGCCGGGACCACCCCGCATATCTCCTACTACGATGCCCGCACGAAGACCCTGAAGCATGCCTGGAAGAGCACCGAATGGCAGTCGGAGACCGTGGATTCCACCGAGGGTGTGGGGAAGTACTCCTGCATCGCTGTGGACGGCTCCGGGTATCCGGCTATTGTTTACTATGACGAGGCCGGCGATGCCCTCAATTACGCCTATCGGGACGGGAGCGGCTGGCATCTCTCGACTATCGCGACCGGATGCGGCAGATACAGCGCCCTCGCGATTGACGGCTCTGGGAATGCGCACGTAGCATATTATGACTCGACCGAAGTGTTGAAATACGCGAAGTGAAGCGGCGGCTCATGGGCCTACGAGACCGCCGATTCCACCAAGTACTGCGGCGAGATGTGCTCCCTCGTGCTCGACGGCTCCGGCTATCCGCACATTGCTTACCGCGATGGCTTCAACGGCCAGTTGAAATACGCTTGGAAAGACGGAAGCGGCTGGCACGCAGAGGTCGCCGACTCCCAGGACCGCACGGGATTCCTGCCGGCCATTGCCATCGGGACGGACGGCTACCCCAGGATCAACTACTTCAGGCGCGCCGGGTGGGTCAGCGGCTCGGATTTCTATCACCTGGAAACCTGGTATGCATACAAGTCCGCAGGCGGCTGGCAGAAGCAATTGATTCAGCATATTCAGACCACCAACGACCAGTGGTGCATGAGCATGGTGCTCGATTCCTTGAACCGGCCTTGCGCGGCGTACCATTATTTTGCATCCAAATCGCTGAACTACATGCACTACAACGGCAGCGGTTGGGATCAGGAAACAATAGACACCGGGCGGGAGATCGGCCAGTATGCTTCTCTGGCCCTCGACGGCTCGGACAACCCTCATATCAGCTACTATGCGATGGACACCCCGAACCTGTACTATGCGTGGAAGTCCGGCGGCGCGTGGTCGGCGGAGCAGGTAGACAGCGCCGGAGATACGGGCGGGTATTCCTCCATCAGGATGCTCCCCGGCGGCTACCCGGCTATATCGTATTGCAAGTTCAAGTTCACCTGGAGCGACCCGGAGTACCACATGGGCGCCGACTTGAAATACGCGTACAAGGACGCCGGCGGATGGCATCCGTCAACGGTGCAGTCGGACGTTGGGCTTTACACCTCCCTGGCGATCCAGGGAGGCCAGCCGCGGATATCCTACGGCGATATGATATATAAGGCCCAAAACCTCCGGTACGCTCAGTGGAACGGAAGCAGTTGGGAGTTCGCCACCCCCGATCCCGGGAGCGCGCCCGTTGACCCGAATCCCGACTGGCATGTGGACGGGCATTGGACCAGCCTGGCGTTCGACGGCTCTGGGAATCCGCATATCAGCTACATGGAGCACTGGCAGGATTTTGGCTCGACGCCTGCGGAGGATGTGCTCCTGCGCCGCCTGAAACACGCATGGCGCTCCGGCGGGACCTGGTATACCGAAATCGTGGATGACGGGCAGATGGGCAAATTCAGCTCCATCGCCATCAACTCATCCGGCTATCCCTGCATCGCCTACCAGGATGTTGGGAACGGCTACCTGAAATATGCATACAAGACCGGCTCCGGCTGGCAGAAAGAAACCGTGGATACGGCGACCGCTACGGGCTGGTACGCCTCCCTGGCTCTCAATTCGTCCGGCTATCCGTGCATTGCCTACAAGGACATCGGGAGCCAGTCCCTTCGCTATGCCTGGAAGGACGCCGTGGGATGGCACACTGAGACGGTGGATAACAGCGGCCGCGTGGGCGATTACTGCGGCCTCGCCCTGACCTCCACCGGCGAGCCGTACATCGCCTATATGGATTGGGATAACCTGACGCTGAAGGTTGCATATCCGTCACCGCAGCAGTATGGGAGCATAAGCGGCTTTGTGAGAGACAGCGGCGGCCAGCCGATCGGCCAGGCCGGCGTGGCCACGAATGTCGGTGGGTACGGCACGCTTTCCAATCCTGACGGCAGCTATACGCTTGGCGGGGTGCTCCCTGGTGCGTACAACGTCACCGCATCTAAAACCGGCTACCAGCCGCAGACGATCCTGGATGTTCAGGTATTCGCCAATCAGACCGCCACCGTCAACTTCAACCTCGCGCCGATCCCTCCGGGCACTATCTCCGGCTATGTAAAGGACACGGGGGGCAATCCGATCAGCGGAGCCACGGTGAGCACGAACACGGGCGGCTATTCCACGACTTCGGGGCCCAGCGGCAGCTACTCGATGTCGGTCCTGCCGGGCACGTATAACGTCACGGCGAGTAAATCGGGCTACCAGTCGCAGACGCAGAACAACGTATCCGTCAGTTCGGGCGGCACGACCACCGTCAACTTCAATCTATCCCCGGTGACCTACGGGACGATCTCCGGATACGTTAGAAATACGGGCGGCACGGCGATTAGTGGAGCGGCAGTGGCTACAAATACGGGCGGCTACTCGACTACTTCGGGCTCCGACGGCAGCTACACGTTGTCCAACGTCGCCGCAGGAACGTATAATGTCACCGCAAGCAAGACCAGCTACCAGTCGCAGACGCAGAACAATATCTCCGTGACCGCCGGGCAGGCGACTACCTGCAATTTCAATCTGGTGCCCAGCTCCGCGCAGTTGGTAAACGGCAACTTCGAGGGCGGATTCACCAGCGGAGTGGCCAATGGCTGGACGAAATTCATCATCTCCGGGTCGCCGTCCTTCGTGGACGAAACTTTCCGCATTCACGGCGGCTCGCATGCCCAGAGATGGTGGACGAGCTATACGACTCACGACGCAGGCATATACCAGCAGGTTGCTGTGGCTAAGGGCGTGTCGTACATATTCAGCGCGTGGACCTGGAGGCACGATCAGTGGAACAACGGCAGCGATAACGAAGCAACCTGGGTCGGCATAGATCCATACGGCGGCACGGACGCCGCCTCGTCCAACGTCCAGTGGAGCAGCAAGCAAATCTCGTATGAGACATGGACGCAGCAGAGCGTCTCCACGGCTGCCCAGGCTGATACGATCACTGTGTTTATTCGCGGCAGGGCCAACTGGGCCGGTGATGTGATGCTCACCAGCACGGACGACGCCGCACTCCAGACAAATCCTCCCGGCATCGGGAATATATCGGGCTATGTCAAGGATACCGGCAACAATCTGATCGGCGGTGCATCGGTGACCACCAACACCGGCGGATATACCGCAATGTCCGGAAGCGACGGCGGCTATACCCTGGCAAACCTCCTCACCGGCACGTACAGCGTCACCGCAAGCAAGGCCAACTACCAGTCGCAGACCAAGGCAGGCATCGTCGTCTTGGCAGGGCAAACGGCCTCGTGCAGCTTCAACCTGACGCCGAATCCGGGGACGATAACCGGCTATGTGAAGGACAAGAATACCGGTGCGGCGATATCCGGAGCGACCGTCTCCACCAATACGGGCGGATATTCGACCACTTCCGGTTCCGACGGCGGCTACACGCTGTCCAATGTCGCCGCCGGGACATACAACGTCACCGCAAGCAAGAGCGGCTATGCCTCGCAGACGAAGAGCAATATCACCGTCGGCCCAGGCCAAACGGTCAGCACTGATTTCAGCCTGGTGACGGGCTACTCGAGGGTTTCGGATGTAAAGAAGCTGCCGGACGGCCGGTATGCCTCGCTTGGCGAGGTGGTATGCAGTCGGCGGCCGAGCAGCTCCCTGATGTTCGTCCAGGATGCGGACCGAACCGCCGGCATCAAAGTTACCGCCGGTACGGGCGGCATCCCGTCCATTGATCCAGGGACGGCGTGCACCGTTGAGGGCCGTCTGGCGAGCGTGAACAACGTTCGGGAGATAACCGACGTCCAGGTGACGACCGGCTCATCGGGCACGGGGCCCGATCCCGTTGCAGCAGGCAACGCCAACGTGGGCGGCGCGGACTTCTTCTACAACGCGGGGCCGCCTGCGTCCGGCCAGAAGGGAAGCGCCTGGGGCGTGGGCGTGAACAACGTCGGCCTGCTGGTGTGCACATGGGGAAGGGTGCTCGACACGCCGGTTAGCGGCGTTTTCCACATAGATGATGGGGGCATTCCGGGCGGAGGCGGGCTGCCCGTCAAGCTGCTCGGCGGCGTTACCGCCCCGGCGCAGGGAACATACGCGGTTCTCAAAGGCATCCCGGAGCCGGACGGCCTCCTGCTAGTGCTCGATACGGATAAGACGGCATACTGATTGGACGGGGGCTGCTTCATGCGGCTTTTGGAGCGGCAGGCACGGGCAGCCCCATTTGTTCGCCTACATTCTCCCATGCTTCCCGGAGCACCCAGTCGGGCCAGAGCCGCTCCGACCAGTGCCGGCTTTGCGCGAATAGCAGGAACGCCAGGAACCTCGGCATGTCCATGTGTGCATAGCGCATAACGCCGCGCCAGTCGAGGCTGACCCGCAGGCTCCGTATGATGCTGATGGCGTCCCACCAGTCCGGGCGGTTCTCGTGCATTACCAGGATTTTTATGATGACCAGGTCCTCCGGCGAGATAATGCGGAACTTCTCGCCGAGGATTTCTCTCTCCGCGCCGCGAGCGATCATCTCATCGTCCACGGGTATCGTCGCACGGCTCACGTTGATATTGAATACCAGGTCTATCAGCGTATCGCCGAGCCAGGACTGGTAAAGCCAGCTCGGATCCAAGCGCTTGACAATAAATCCCGCCTCGTGCAATCCCTCAATGGCTACTTCGGCGTATTGCTCCATGATGAAGAAATCTATGTTTTTGGTCGGCCGCTGGTGATCGTATAGCCCGACCGCAATGCCCCCGCCGACGACGTATGGCACTTCCAGTTCCTCGATGACATTCCTTGCTCGAACGAATATCGGCATGCGCTCCTCAAATCTCATGGCTCTATCCCTCACGCCGCTCGCCGTGCTTCCGAGCGTTGAATCTGGAACATACGCTTAATCTCGTCCACTGCGGTAGCATCTTCCGGCTTCCGGTCGGCCCTGATTGGAGTGATGATTCGAGGGAACCTGAGAGCGTATCCGGTGCGGCCGCCGTCTCTGCCCGCGGTGTGGCTTGGACTTCGGGTGATCTCATCGGCGAGGATCTCAGTTACATACGCGGGCCGCACCCATACGTTGGGCTTGTACAGGCTGTCGAGCCTTGCGGGTTTCTCGGCCAGCCGGATTTTGTCGAGCGTGGCTTTCATATCTTTCCAGCCCTGGTCAGTCAGGCCGCTTGCCACGCGGGTGATCGTCTCAAACCCGTCCTTTTTCTCGTTGTAGACGGCGCAGAGAAGGGAGCCGATGCCCCATTTCGCGCGCTTGCCCCTGCCGACGAAGTAGCCGACGATCACGCAATCCACCGTGTCGCGCATCCTCCCCCGGTAGCTTCGCTTGAACTTGATCCAGTCGAAGGTACGGCGTCCTGCTCGATACGGGCTGTCCAAACTCTTTACAATGATGCCTTCCAGTCCGGCGGCGAGCATGGCCTCGAAGAAGGCGCTGATCTCGTTTAGGTCGCCGGAAATCAATGCCTCGGTGATCTGAATTGTCTCATCTGGTGAGATTATTTTCTTCAACGCCTCGCGGCGGCGGATGTACGGCTCGTACAGGGTCTGCTCGCCGTCGTGGTACAGGCAGTCGAACGCCATGAGCCTGAGCGGCAGCTCCTCCTCCATCACCTCGACCAAATGCTTGCGCTTCCGCTGGACTGTGATCTGGAAGGGGCGGAACTCCCCTGTGTCCGGGTCATAGGCCACCGCTTCGCCCTCGAAAATCGCTTGCTCGGCCTTCACCTGCCGAAAGGTCGCGGCGATTACGTCGGGGAACATGGCTGTTGCATTTTCCAGATTGCGGGTGAATATGGTCACTCCCTTGCCGCTCTTATGAACCTGGCACCGGAAGCCGTCGTACTTCGGCTCGGCTGCGCACTTGCCAAGCCGCCTCAGAATTTCCTCGATCGTCTCGGACCGCTCGGCGAGCTCCGCACGGATCGGGCTGCCGACCTGGACTTTGAACGCCCTCAGCCGCTTGGAGCCCTCTTTATACAGGAGGTAGGCTACCTGTCCCATGTCTCCACACAGGTTGTATGCATTCTCGATGATTTCTCGGAGGTCTCTATCGGCGGGGTAAGCCCTGGCGAGGCCGTCCATAATCGTGGGATCGCCGATTCCGAGGCGCAGCTTGCCGATAGGAACGCGCAGAAGATAGCGCGCTTCCTTCGGGCCGACTTTCCGAATCAGGGCCGCGAGTCCGGAAATCTTCGCCTCGACGCTTCCCTTGCCGGTGATCCGGGCGAGATCGAGCAGGGCACCGTATGCCTCCGAGACCGAAAGTCCGCGCCCCTCCCACGCGATCAGTCGTTCGGCGACGGAGCCGTAATCCCCGATCTCATGATAGAGTTGTTTAACGTCATCAACGTCCTTGCCGGTGGCCTCGGCGATTGCCCTGGCCATGAATTGCTCGCTGATGCCGATCTCGGTAGCTTCATAGGGTGGAAGGAGAATGCCTTCGGACAGGTAGACGACCTTGCGTATCTCCCCAGGATCGGAGCTCGCTCTGAAAAGCTCCGCGAGGGCCTCGATCATCGCGTTTCGCGATGTCAGCTCGTCCAGTCTCTCAAAATAGCCAGCCAACTCCGACAGCTTCAAGGCATCTTCCTTTGGAACACAGAAATCTGTGCTTCTATGTTCTGCGGCCCTACGCTGCCGCCGAAACTCGCTCGACTTCGTTTCTAAACAGGAGAGCATCCAGCTCCCGCTGCGGACTCTCGATCAGGACGACCAGTTCCTGATTCCCTTGCTGCTCGAATTCGGCGGCCGCTCTTGCGAACACGCGGTAATCCGGAAGATTGCCTTCCAGCGGGATGTGTTTGCGCCCGGACACCGCCGAGAAATGGGTGAATACATATTCACCCGACAACAAGCGCGCTCTCTCAAAGAGATTAGTGTAGTCATTTATGGTTCCGAGTGACCAGCCCAGGCCGTACAGGTGGCCGAAGTCTATCACGGGAAGCGCTCCCGGGATTGCCGAGGCCAAATGAAGCACGGTTTTCAGGTCGCCTAGCCCGACTCCGCTGGTCTCTATGCCCAAGGACGTGCCGCTGGCCGGGAGATTACTCAGCCGATCCACCAGCTTTGCGCGCGCGGCCGCCGGGTTGTCGCCCGGGTAGCCGGGATGGAGATATAGTACTGCGCCTCCGCACATCTCCAGCGCGCGCCGCATAACCACTATCTCCCGAATCGAGCGCTCCAGAATCACCGGGTCGTCTGAAGTCGGGACGTTGTATGCTGCCGCGTGCATCGAGAGCAAAACATCGGCAATCTCGGCGGCGTTCCTGATCTGCGCGAGCAGCCCCGCGAACTCCTCTTCCATCTCTGCGAGGCCTGGCTTGTATTTCGAGTAATCACCCCAGCCGATTGTCTCCGACGGCAGATTGAAATAGCGCAGGCCCCACTCCTTGCACTGAAGGATCACGGGTATGACCCGTTCGTATCCGCCGAGGCCGTCCGGCCTCGGACTCTTCAAGTGCTTCGCCCAGGCTCTGCAAGGAAATCCGACCCTCATGCGCATCATTCCTCAAAGACCCTTATACCCACGCGATAGCATATTTCTCCTGCATGCTCGGCAAGTCGCCATTATGCTAATCTTTAGAGTGGCTACTGGCGGCGTGAGCGGCTTCAGAATTGTTCCAAGTGTAAGCTTCTTGTAAGCCGACTGTTTGAATCCGTATGTAAGCTAAATGCGATGGTGGAACATCCCTCGTTTGGGAAAGGAGATGCGCATGGCTGAGATGGTACGATCTGACTTCGCCAGTGAGCTTAAAGAGGTGGAGCAGGATCTTCTCAAGATGGGGAGCGTGGTCGAGCAGATGCTCTACACGGCGGTCAGGGCTCTGCGTGAGGGAAACGTCATGCTTGCCGAGGAAGCCGTCGCGACGGACGATACCGTGGACCACTACAACCTTGCGATAGAAAGCAAGTGCATCGGTCTCCTCGCGCTCCAGCAGCCGATGGCCCGGGACCTTCGCACCATAGCCGCCGCCCTGAAGATCATTACCGATATCGAGCGGATGGGAGACTATGTGGTTGACATCGCCAAAACCGCCATCCGGCTGGCCGAAGCACCGCTTTCTATCTCGTTCGAAAGCATCTCGCACATGGCCGATCTGGTCAAGCGAATGCTCCACGAGACGCTGGGGGCGTTCGTAAGCCGGGATCTAGACCTGATTCAAAGAATGATAGAGCACGATGATGAGGTTGACCGCCTGGACGCGGCGCTCCACGGCGAGTTGATCAGCTTCATGAAGCAGAACCCATCGCTCACCCACCAGGCGATGCAGCTACTGATGGTCGCGCGGTACCTCGAGCGCCTTGCCGATCATGTGTCGAACGTCGGCGAGCGCGTGTATTACATGGAAACCGGCGACCTGAAGGAGCTGCATGCGTAGGCGGCGTGCCTTCGGGCGGATCAGCCGGCGCCCGGAAGCGTGAATGTGAATACGCTCCCAGCGCCCGGCGAAGACTCGACTGTGACCTTGCCGCCATGGGCCTCGACGAGGTGCTTCACTATGGAAAGGCCGAGGCCCGTGCCGCCGCCGGAGCGCGAGCGGGCCTTGTCCACGCGGTAGAATCGCTCGAAGATTCGGGGAAGGTCGGAGGCCGGGATGCCGATTCCTGTGTCAGATACCTTGATTGATACCCATTCTCCCTCGTTGCTTGCCGATATGCATATTCGCCCGCTTGGACTGGTGTATTTCACCGCGTTATCTACTAAATTGGCGAGAATTTGGTGAACCGCTTCCCGATCTGCGCTCACCCGCAGGTCTTCCAGCACTTCCACCAATAATTCGACGGCTTTTTCTTCCGCCTTGGGGCGCAGATCTGATGCCATTCTTGCTGTTGCTTCGGAGAGCGCGAAATCCTCGGCCCGGATCGGCCTCCGTCCAGCTTCTATTTTTGCCAGATCCAGAAGGTCATCCGACAGAGCGGTGAGCCGGTCTGCCTCCGCCGTTATCTTTTCTGCGAACTCCTTGACGCTTTCAGGATTCTTGCGCCCCCGAAGGACGATGGTCTCGGCCATCGCTTTGATCGAGGCCAGCGGCGTCCGGAGTTCATGGCTCACATTGGCTACAAAAGCCCTGCGCATGGAATCTATGCGCTTCATTGGAGTGAGGTCGTGCATGACTATGACAGCATCGGCTGGGCCGTCCGGCCTCTCCAGTGGTGTGACGTAGACGTTCAGATAGGTCTGCTCGTGTGTTGCTAGCTGGATCTCAAGCGAGGCAGGAGCCATGGTCCGGAACACCCTGTCTACCAGCTCGGAGAAATCGCGGTTCAGCGTACATTCGAGAACCGTCCTGCCTCCCACACTTGCAAGATCGGCATCGAGAAGCCGGGCGGCCGCCGGATTGACCATCTGCACGCGGGCTTCGTGATCAACAACTATGAGGCCGTCGTCCGTCTTGTCCAGAATCGTCTGGAGTTTCGTCTTCTCGGTGGCAAGTTCATCCATCATCTGTTGGAGTTCCGAGGCCATAACGTTCAGCGTGGCGGCTAGCTCGTCAATCTCATCGCTCCTATCGGTTCTGACCTCTGCACGCTGGCCGAGATCGCCGCGTGCGAGCAGTCTCGCGACCGCGGTCATCTTTTGTATCGGGTTTGCTATCCGCTCCGCAACTCGTGCTCCTACCATCCCTGCTAGGACAAATGCAGCGAGAGCAGCGATGAAAAGAACGCGATGGATCCTGCCACGAGCACGGTCAACCTCCGCAAGGCTCGTGGACAGCCGCGCCAGCACGATTGGATTATCGTTATCGCCGATTCTGGTGGTGACGTAGAGCATTCTGGCGCGGAGGGTCTTGCTGTAGCGAATTTTCCAGGCCGTGCCCGAAGCGAGCGCACGACGAACCTCTGGGCGGGTGTTGTGGCGATCCATTCTTGTGATATCGTGGTGGCTGTCGCCGAGCACAACCCCGTCTGGCCGAATTATTGTGATGCGGTATCCGAGATTCCGGCTGACTTTCTTGGCGAAGGTATCAACGGACCGGGAGCCAGCGGGGATGAGATCGCTGCTGAGGCTTCCGACCAACCGACTATCCGCCTGCAGATCCGAGATGAGTACAGACACGTAGTAACGATCTATCCAGCGGGACAGGCATAAACCGAGGAGCCCGGTCGCGGCCAGCGCGACCAGGATAAACGCCAAGGTTAGCTTCCACCTGATCGAGTGAAAAGGCTTCATAGGGCTACTCGGCAAATTTGTACCCGGCGCCTCGGACCGTGAGGATTCGCGTGGGTTTCGAAGGATCGTCCTCGATCTTCTGTCTCAGCCGCCGCACGTGGACGTCCACGGTACCAGCGTCAATGTACTCGTCTTCGCCCCAAATCCTATCCAAGAGATCTGAGCGCTCCATCACGCGGCCGCGATTCGCCAGCAGGACGCGGAGAAGCTCGAACTCCTTTGGGCGTAGCACGACCTCCATACTGTTGACTTTGACCGAATGTCTGGCGATGTCCAGCTCTATGCCGTGGGCGCTGAGAACATCGGGAGCCTTGGTCTCCTGCCTCGAACGGCGGAGTGCCGCACGCACCCTCGCGATCAGCTCCAGCATGCTGAATGGCTTTGTGATGTAATCGTCGGCGCCGACCTCGAGGCCGACGACCTTGTCAATCTCGCGGGATTTTGCAGTGAGCATGAGGATAGGGATCTCGGACTCCTTTCGGATGAGCCGACAGACCTCCAGCCCGTCAATGCCGGGCAGCATAATGTCCAGCAGCACCAGATCGGGTTTCTCCTGCCTGAGGGCGTCCAGGGCCGCAATCCCATCGCCTACAGCGCAGACCTTATAGCCCTCTTCGCGCAGATTGTAGGCGATTGTTTCTGCAAGGGGCGCTTCGTCCTCGACTATCAATACCTTGGGCATATTCCTTCCCCCGCCTCATTATAACACCAAGGCCCACATGAGTCACCAGGGTGGCTGGAAGTTAAAGAGCGGATAATTGCCAGGAAAGGATTGTGTAAGGCGGATAAGTTATGCTGGCGATGGCACGGGGTACCAATTGGAAGTTATTCCCCGGTTGCGAGACCGAAGCTGTGGGGCACTGCAAACAAGAAAGGAAAGATGGGATTGAGACTCACGGGGGCAATCTTGTGTCTTGTGCTAATCGCTCTGGGCGGATTGGCGTGGGCGCAGCCGTCGGATGTCCCGCCGGAAGGGTCATTTCGCGAGCGCCTCGGCAGGGTTGAGAGCGACGTTGACAAGATAAAGCAGGCGGTCAACGAGCCCGAGGACGCGATAAAGACGACTATATCCGACGTGAAGAAGCTGACAAAGGTCAAGGTGTCGGGGTACGTGCAGGCGAGGTACGAGTACGATCAGTCGGCGGCGGATGGAGTGAACAAGAATACGTTCAACGTGCGCCGGGCACGCCTGAAAGTGGCTGCCCAACCGGCCGATAACACAGGGCTGACGCTTCAAGTTGACCTTGGTGGCGGCAGCGAGGAGAAGAGCGTCACCACAAAGGATGCCTACCTCGAATACTTCTTCCGGGCGGATCCCTCCATAGGCCCCACGCTTACCGTCGGGCAAACGAAATGGCCTTTCGGATACCAGGTTGTCCAATCGTCATCCGTGCGAGAGGCACCCGAGCGCGCGCGGGTAATCCGAACGCTCTTTCCCGGCGAGCGCGATCGCGGCGTCAAGTACAGTACCGCTCAGGATGGCCGGTTCTTCTGGGAGGCGGGCCTTTTCAATGGAACAGGGGCCAATACGAATGACGACAATAATGAGAAAGACATGGTGGGCCGCGCCAGATACCGCTTTAGCGACAACTTGGACGCAGGGGTCTCCTGGTATATCGGCGAGGCATTGGCCTCGACTGATCCGACTGTGGAGCATGACAAGACCAGGTATGGCGTTGATTTCCAGTATTACCTGCACAACACAAGCCTGAAGGCCGAATATGTCACGGGCAAAGACCTGGGCTTCCACAAGTGGGGCTGGTGGGCGCAGATCACGCACAACCTCAGTTCCAGAGACACATGGGTCGTAATGTATGATATCTTCGACGACCCGACCGGCTCTTGCGGAACGCTGGATGGTTGGAACATCGGATGGATTCGTCGGCTGGACGACGCCGCGAGATTGAAGCTCTTCTATGAGTTCAACGGCGAGGAGCGAGATAAGATAGACAACGACGCCCTGAAAGTGGAGTTAATCAGTCTCTTTTAATCGAACGGAGGTTAGGCAATGAACGGAGACAGGTTTAGAACCATTAGTGCGTTGGCGCTTGTGTTGATTGTGGGAGCGGGTCCTGCTTGTCGCCGACCTTCAGCAGTTGCTCCCAGATCAATAACAGTGAAGGGTTCCGATACAATGGTTATCTTGGGCCAGACCTGGGCAGAAGCCTATATGAAGAAGCACCCGGATGTGAGCATCTCGGTTCAAGGCGGTGGATCCGGTACTGGAATCGCCGCGTTTATTACCCGCAGGTGCGACATCTGCCAATCATCGCGCAAAATGAGTGGCAAAGAAGTTCAACAGTGCAAAGATCGGAATATCGTTTCCAGGGCTACGGTTCTCGCCATGGACGGCATCTCCATAGCAGTCCACAGATCAAACCCAGTTGACTCTTTGACTCTGAACCAGCTCCAGGATGTCTATACGGGCAAGCTAAGGAACTGGAAGCGGCTCGGAGGGAAGGACGCGCAGATAGTAATTCTCTCCAGGGAAAGTACTTCGGGGACTTATCTATACCTCCAAGAACTGGTTTTGAAAAAAGAGAGGTATGCGGCAACCGCTCTGCTGCTGCCTTCGACAAAAGCAATTCAACAAGAGATCAGTAGTAACCCAAATGCCGTGGGTTACGGGGGTGTGGCCTACTTCAAAGGCAAAAAGAATGTGAAAATCATACCCATCTCGAAGGGTAAAGGTTCCCCTGCTGTTGAACCTACCGATGGGAACGTTATAAGTGGGAGGTATCCCATCGCTCGACCGCTGTTTCTGTACACGGCAGGGAAGCCCAAGGGTGTAATCGGCGACTACATCAGGTTCTGCTTGAGCCCCGAGGGCCAGAAGATCGTATCGCAGGTAGGATATGTGCCGATAGGAAAGCTTAGGTGAACATCGGAGTAGAGCCAAGAACTTTCGAACTCAAGCGCAGGCATGCCAGGGTCCACGAGTGGACTGCGGAGTGGGTCATCATTGGCAGCGGAATTGCTACCATCGTGTTCGTGGTTCTGGTACTTGCTCTCCTCCTGAGGGACGGGCTGCCGGTGTTTCGCTACACGAGCCTGCCGAAGTTCCTTTTCGGGCGGGATTGGCTGCCGCTTTCAGGGGTGTTCGGGATTCTGCCGCTGATACTGGGTTCGCTGCTCGTAACGGCCGGCGCGGTAGTTATAGCAGTCCCGCTGGGGGTGGCTGTGGCGGTCTATATCGCCGAAGTTGCGCCGCCGCGCGTGAAAGAGTTCCTGAAGCCGATTGTAGAGACACTCGCCGCGATTCCTTCCGTAGTTATAGGCTTCATCGGCCTGCTGGTTCTAGCGCCCGTCGTCAGGCAAGTTTTTCATCTGCCGACGGGGCTGACGGCCTTCACCGGGTCCGTGATGCTTGCGCTGATGGCTCTGCCGACGATTACTTCCATCGCTGAGGATGCCATCACTGCTGTTCCCAGGGATTACCGTGCGGCCTCGCTGGCGCTTGGAGCAACGAGGTGGCAGACAATCAGGATGGCGGTCGTCCCCGCTGCACGAAGCGGTATATTCGCGGGCGCCATGCTAGGCATCGGCCGCGTTATCGGCGAGACGATGGCGGTCCTCATGGTAACGGGTAACGCCGCCGTTGTCCCTACTACCATCTTTGAACCGGTGCGCACCATGACGGCTACCATCGCCGCGGAAATGGGGGAGACTGTGCAATATTCGCCGCACTACTTTGCGCTCTTCGCCATCGGGTTGGTTCTGTTCGTGATTACTTTTGCAATCAACCTGCTGGCCGACCTGGCTCTCCGCCGATCAACGGTATCCAGGTAGAGGGCAATTTGCGGTAGCCGCAGCCTTTATAGCTGCGCGAAATCTTCCCGCAGGCTGAAGACCTGCGACTACCGGGGTATGGGACTGCTCGGATGAACAGACAAACGCGCGAGGTGATTGCTTTTACGTTCCTGAGGCTCTCGGCATTGATAGTGGTGCTGCCGATTGCGCTCATAATCTGCCTGCTCGTGATTCAAGGCGCACCGGCCCTGAGCCTGAAGTTCCTTTTCAGCTACCCGTCTGAGGGCATGAGAGCCGGGGGCATATTCCCTGCCATAGTAGGAACGATCTATCTCGTGTTGGGAACGATCGTCTTCGCGGTTCCGCTCGGCGTGATGGCGGCTGTCTACCTGTCGGAGTATGCCCGGCCCAACGCGCTCACGCGGCTGATCCGGCTATCCATCGTGAATCTCGCGGGGGTGCCTTCGATAGTCTACGGGCTTTTTGGATTCGGAATCTTTGTCTTGTTGCTCGGATTCGGGGTATCGCTGCTCGCGGGATCGCTTACGCTCGCGCTGCTCGTGCTTCCGGTGGTCATAGTCGCCGCTGAGGAAGCTCTGCTCTCCGTGCCGCAGACGTTCCGCGAGGCGAGTCTGGCACTCGGCGCGACAAAGTGGCAGACGATCCGGCGCGTCGTGCTGCCGAACGCTCTGCCCGGCGTCATCACCGGCGTGGTACTTGCAATCGCGCGCGCAGCCGGCGAGACAGCCCCGATACTGTTCACCGTGGCGGCTTTCTATCTACCCCGTCTGCCGAGATCCGTATTCGATCAGGCGATGGCGCTGCCTTATCATCTCTTCATCATGTCAACGCAGGTTCCAAACGCACCGCCCGGAATCCAATGGGGCACAGCTCTCACTCTGCTGATCATTGTCCTGGGAATGAACCTCATTGCGGCGGTTATTCGAGCCAGATTCAGGAGGCGCAGACCGTGGTAGACGGAGACATCAGCGTATCTATCGGGGATCTGAACGTCTACTACGGCGATTTTCATGCGATCAAGCATGTCAGTGTGGATATCAAAGCCAGGGACATCACTGCATTCATCGGGCCGTCGGGGAGCGGGAAGTCCACCGTCCTGCGCGCCGTTGACCGCATGAACGAATTGATTCCCGGCGCCCGCACTACGGGCGAGGTCGTGATAGATGACCGGAACATATATGAGCCGGATGTTGACGTGGTGGAACTCAGGAAGCGTGTGGGCATGGTCTTTCAGCGGGCGAACCCGTTCCCTATGTCCGTATTCGACAACGTGGCGTATGGGCTGAGAATCCACGGCACGGCATCGGGTAAGGAGCTTGGGGCGCACGTCGAACGCAGCCTGCGGGCAGCCGCCTTGTGGGATGAAGTGAAGGACAAACTCAGGCAGTCGGCATTCGCGCTCTCGGGCGGCCAGCAGCAGAGGCTTTGCATCGCCAGGGTGCTTGCGGTCGGGCCGGAGATTTTGCTCATGGACGAGCCGGCATCGGCGCTGGACCCGATCTCTACTTTGAGAATCGAGGATTTGATGCGCGACCTGGCGAAGCAATATACCATTATCATCGTTACGCATAATATGCAGCAGGCGGCGCGCGTTTCGACGTACACCGGGTTCTTCCTGAGCGGCGAATTGATCGAGTTCGGAAGGTCCGACAAGATATTTACGAAGCCGGAGGATAAGCGCACGGAGGGCTACATCACCGGCCGCTTCGGATAGGCGCAGACCGTGCGTGGTCCGGGTCTACTGTCATACGAGGAGAGCATACATGACAGCGCATGAGGCAAGAAAGGCGTTTGATGGGGAATTGCGGTCCCTGGAGGACGATCTGCAGAAAATGGGCGCCGTCGTGGAGGACATGCTGGGCAAGGCCATCGAGGCGCTGGCGAAGCGCGATGTCGCACTAGCCCGTCAGGTGGAGGACATAGATGACATCGTGGATGGTTACAACATTGACATCGAGACCAAGTCGCTGCGGCTGCTCGCGCTTCAGCAGCCCATGGCCCGCGATCTCCGGACTATCGCGGCGGCGATGAAGATTATCACAGACGTCGAGCGCGCCGGGGACTACGCGGTTGATATCGCCAAGCTCGCCGAGCGGCTTGCGGATAAACCCCTATTCAAGCCGCTGGAGGACATTCCCAGGATGGCGCGGACGGTTCAGCAGATGCTCCGCGAAACCCTGACCGCATTCGTGACGAGGGACTTGAGCCTGGTGCAGGAGATGATCGCACATGATGAGGAAGTTGACCACCTCTACCACAGCCTTTATGATGAGCTGGTCGGCTACATCCAAAGGGATCCCAAGCTGGCGGACCAGGCTGTCGGCCTGCTGCTCATCGCCCGCTACCTCGAACGCATCGCGGACCACATCACGAACATCGGCGAGCGCATCTACTATATGCAAACCGGCGAGCTGAAGGAGCTGCATATGTAGGCGGAACGGCTACCTGGTTGTCGTGCGCGATGCACGGAGATACAAGCTCACGCTCATCGTCGGCGAGATGCCGAATGAGTAGGGTCTTATAAGCTGAAAAACCCCCTGTAAAGAGAAGCACCCGGCAGCGACGCTGTCCGAGGGGGTCGCTTGGAACAGCACTTCGTTGCTGGGTGCCTCGAGGGCATGGTTACGTACTACGAAACCTACACTTCCCTTATAGCACGCGCAGACCCGTTTGTCAACAACTTTTTTCGGTTCTAAGTTCAGAGTTGGGCGTTCGATGTTGAACGTTCCGAAGGCCCTTGACCCCCTGATTCCCGCCGTGCTAGACTGCCCGTGAGATGAAGTGCGTGCGGTTTACATTCCTCCTCGGGCTGACTGTGCTCGTCCTCACGGTCCAGGCCGCTTGTGCGGGCGAGATAGAGTGGCGCGTGACCCGGACGAGGCACTTCCTCATCTACTACGCCGCCGGGGCGGAGTCCACCGCCGAGAGGGCAGGGGACGTCGCCGAGAAATGGCATGCCACCCTCTCCCGCAGGTTGAATTGCTCACCCAGAGGGCTTACTCCTATCTACCTCTACCCGGATCGGCGGTCGTTCTCGGAGGCGACAGGCGTTGAGCCAGGCGAGCGGATCGTCGGCATCGCTCATACGCGGGTGCTCAGGGTCAGGGTTGACGCCTCCGGAGCATTTACCGATATCGCACAAGTCATTCCTCACGAGCTGGTGCACGTCTTTATCTCCCAGAGGCTCAGGTGGAACTCCGACCGCATGCCTCTCTGGATGCACGAGGGCCTGGCGAAGTACCTGGCGGGGGACTGGACCGGCCCGGATGCCGAGCTGCTGGCCGACGCCGCTGCAGGTGGAAGCATTCTGTCTCTCGATCGGATCTCCAGGGTATTCCCTGCGGACGAGCGGAAGCGCTCGATAGCTTATGTCCAGAGCTATTCCGCCGTGAAATACATGGCCGATGAATACAGCCCAGCCAGCATTCCGGACTTGCTCTCCGAGCTCGAGGCCGGACAACCGTTCAAAACCGCCCTGTTCAACAGCATCGGGAGGGCGCCGAAAGAGTTCGAGGAAGAGTGGCGGCAGTATCTATGGGAGGAATACAGTTGGGCACGCTGGGCCAGGTTCGCTTCCGGGCTTGCCTGGGCTGCGATGGGCCTGCTGGCGATCCTGGCCTTCCGCGCCCGCATCCTCCAAAAGCGCCGCAAAGCCCGGGAGATGGAGGAACTGGAACAGGAATATACAGAGTAGGTGGGATTGGTAGATCCAAAACTCGAAGCACCCGCGCCGGAAAGGCAGATTCCAAATTCGAAGTCCGAAATGCGGAGCACGAAACAAGCTCCAAATCCCAAACAGGCAATGTTTCAAACAAACACGCCAGCCCGTTTGGGATTTGCCTTTTCAGTCATTGGAGATTGTTTCGAATTTCGATATTCGGATTTCGGATTTGTCGGCTGCCGGCGACTAGCCTATGAACGTCTTGTACGTCGTGATGCCCAGGGCCCAGCCGATCAGCGTCCAGATGCTCGCAATCACGTAGTCGCCCAGGATGAGGCCCATGAAGAATGGGAGCGCCTGCCGGTAGAACTTCATCCCGCCGTACTTGATGCTCAGGGACTTGCACAGCCAGCCGATGAACGCCGTGAACCAGAAGTAGTCCATCGCGTAGCTCACCGCCAGCCCGTAGCCGATCGGGTGGAACGGCCACCACAGGAAGCGCGACTTCATCAGGGTGAGGAACAGGGCGAATGATGCGCCCGCACCCATGAAGCTCAGCGCCGGTACGTCGGGCTTTTTCGGGTTCAGAACCCAGCCGTCCAGCCGTTGGAACGCGTAGATGCCGATTCCTGTCCTGTATCCGGCCTGTATCTTCGCGGTTGCGGCGCCGTTGATGTAGTACATGTGCAGGAGGGCCCAGAACGTCGCTACCACGCCCACGAATGTTGCGATCATGATGATCAGCGCAATCTTCCGCCCGCTGGTTCTGCTCACTTCGCCGGCCTTGAATGCCTCCAGTTGGTGGGGCATCACGAGATTGCGGTATCCCCGGTTGAACCAGTAGAAATAGGTCATGATCGTGAGATTCCGCGTGCCGAGCGCCTGCGTCCCGAAGGCGGAGGTCATTATCTCCTCCGGCCGGAAGAAATGGAGCTCGTGCGCGGGAGGCCCGAGCTCCGCTCGAATCCTCGTGATGGCTATGGCGACTATGAAGTACAGCGCGAAGAAGACTATCGGCACGTATGGCGACGCTCCCGCCATGAGACAGAACGCGTAGAGGAACGCCAGTCCGATGGCGATCCCGATAAGCGCCGTTCGGTATGGCATCGGCTCGGTCGAGTCGTCAAGCTCCGATTCCTTGCCCATCGCGCGCCTGAATACCTGTAGGAGATACTTGCGGCTGGAATAGATCATTATCAGCGCAATGGCGATCCAGGCCCCGTCCGCCTGTTCGGCGAAATAGGGAATCTTCTGCACCGCCAGGTCTGCCCCCGGATCGCGCCAGCCCATCGCCACCGAGAGCACGTCGAGCATCTTCCGGAATACGTAGAAGAACCAGCAGCTAAACGACAGGTCGGCAGGCAAGAAGAACATCAGCCCGATTGCGAAGGGGTAGAAGGATATCGGAAACCACCCGACGCCGTTCCACGGGCGATTTTGGATGAACAGCCCGAGGTCGAATATCTTAATCTGCACCTTTGGCACGGACGGGTATAAGAAATTCAACTCGTTTAGCGTTTCCAGAAAGACCGGGATGGCGAATCCCAGCCACAGCAGCCTGTTGCTGTAAAATCCTGATAGCCCGCCGGCCTTTGTCATCTCCAGGGGCACCTGGATTATCGGGAACGTGAGCCTTTCGCGGTCGGCCCACTGCTTTCGGATGAGCACGTTGGTGCACAGCATGATGAAGGCCAGTACCATCATGAGGGCGCCCCAGACCAGTACAGGAACAGCCCATGCCAGCAGATGCTCCTTCGTATAAAGGGTCGAGTTTCCCTCGTAGAAACCCCGAAGCGCCTCCGTGTCCCTGGGCGAGAACCAGCTCGGTATGTACCGGTGGAATCTCGCCCATTTATTTACTGGATTTGCGAACCAGAAGACGCTTGTGAGGTTCGGCAGGAGGTTGCCCATCATGTCGTGGCCGCCCATGGCGGTGGATATGGTGAGCATGATATAGACCACCATCAGCTCGCCCTGGTTGAGCGCCAGCTTGGGAAAACGCCTGGCGACCAGAAGGTTCAAGAGGGTCAAGAAGAAGATGAGGGTGACGACCGTCATGAAGAGCGAGACGCATGTGCTGTCGGTGCTGGCCCACTTGATCTCCGTGATGGTGACCCAGTAGCAATTAAACGGTATCAGGATCAGCCCTACGAGCAGCGCGCGAAATCTGATCCCGGAGGCTGTGGGTGCGGCCTTGTCCAATCCCTTCCCCTGACGGTGTAGAATAGGCGTTTGGCTTCAAATATACCAACGGCCGGTGGGGGTGTCAAGCGCGGGATGGATTTGGCAGCGAACGCATCTAAATTCCGGAGTGGCCGGATTGGCTTCAGACAGAGTCCCCGAAGGGGGACTCTGTGCTTTTCCAGCCGTGACTTCAGTTGCCGGGCGGTTAAAACCACGGCTACAAATGCACTAAGTCGGCCTGCGCCGACTGATCTCTCATCGAAACAGCGGCGAATTCAGTTAGATGCGTTCGCCCCGATTTGGATTCGGTGTAGGTTTGTCAAACATGTGTTATACCACCTCCTGGTAATGACGGAGCATCTGGGATGCGGAGCGCCACCCATGGGCCATCAGCGGCTGGCGGTTGGATTCTCTCAGGTATCGGTTGAACTGGTCTTTGATATACCGCAGCGAGTAGAACGTTCTGTCTTTGTAGAATCTCTCC
>Ga0315289_10001132_pt1 | contig 41689 bp, 40 predicted proteins | sample YL17G11_40_MG_FD_203452 | JGI IMG/M metagenome (GOLD analysis project Ga0315289, IMG submission 203452) | Sediment microbial communities from Yellowstone Lake, YNP, Wyoming, USA - YL17G11_40 | ecosystem: Environmental > Aquatic > Freshwater > Lake > Sediment | place: USA: Wyoming | collected... | reverse complement strand
GCGGTGCCCAAGCCACTCTCAACCTCCGTATCCTCGACCTCAACGGCCGGTGGGATGCTTACTGGAATCGCCAACGTCGTGTCGCCTAAGCGAACTGCCGACGAAAAAGAATCGCACCCCATGGGTCTTTCGGCCTATGCCGAACCGAGTGCGTCGCGCATGCGATGACCCAACTCGGGTGCCCTGAGGTGGCGGTAGGTGGGTCGGTTGCCTCGCGGTCGCTCGGCGATCTGACTGAAGGCTTCCTCGACCTCGTCTCAGACCCGGGCTTCCTGGCGCTTCAGCCACTGCTTGCTGTCGCGGTTGAGGCTCCCCGTATCGACACGGTAGGGACGCGTCATCAGCCCTTACCCACCGAGCCCTCGTCGGAGGTTGGCTGCCACCTCTCTCGCGGCAAGACCCACCGGCTTCCCCTTGCGGAATCGTGTGCGCGCGGCCCGAAGAGAGGGCAAGCTCGACTCGTCAAGGGTGGCTTCCCAGTCCCACAGGGCATCGAAGAGCAGCTTCAGGTTCCCCGCCCGTGCCGCCAAGGTCGCGTCGGCGATGGCAGCTTCCATCTCATCGGCATGCTCGGGCATCTGTGCCCTCCCACGTGCGAGGAGGTCACGGGCCCACGACAAGAGGTGCTCGATGTAGTCCCCGATCCCTTGGGCGGACACTACCTCAGCGATTCCACCGCCGGGAGCCGTACCGGCCTTGGGCATTACGACCCTTCCCGAGGAGGAGCGGAGAACACGCTGTCCTCCAATCGTACTGAACGTCTTCCACGGGAGAGGGGTTCGCCCCTGCACACTGCTGACGTGCCCCTGGTGTTCCCACCGGCTCTGGCCCGTCAGCCCCTGCCATCGTTACTCCCAGTGCTTCCCATCATCGCTACTCCGCCACAGCCGGGTGCTGCCCTGCGTGTGCGCGCTCGTTACGAGCTCCCCGTGGGGGAGGGGGGAGAGGCTGGGCTCGCGGCAGGGGTGGGGCCAGTTGGCCTTTGCGGTGATGTCGGAGGGGGCGCTCCAGGTGGCGCAGGTGCCCTCGAGGGTGCGGTGCATGACCCGGCCATCGCGGAGGTACACCAGGTGCAGCCGGCCCGCGAAGTCCTCGACGAGGAACGGGTCGCGCTGCGAGAGGGCCACATCGCAGGCATACGGGCTGTGTAGGTGGTGTCGGACGGCGACGCCGACCGTCGAGTGCCAGGCCGGGCCGTCGTTCACGACGACGCCGTACACCGCGCCGTCGCCCACGAGCTTCTCCATCGCGGTCACGTCGATGGTGTAGCCCTGCGGGTAGGCGTGGTGGGGGTACCAGTTGAGCGGGAAGGGGTCGCCGCGGCTCGCGCCGACGGGAATGGTGACCATGCGCCACTCGCTCTGCCCGTCCGGTCTGGTGCAGGCGACTCGGAGTGTCTGCCCCCGGCCCTGGTAGTCCGCGGTCAGCATGAGTTTCAACTGCACGGGCCCGACGACTCGACCCAGACGCGCCTCGGCGTCGGTGATCGACTCCCCGTCGACGAACGTGCCGTTGAACCAGGTCCCGAGGACGATGTGCACGGCCACCCAGCGCGGCACGCCATAGCCCGCCCAGTCGTCCACCAGGTAGTCGTCGGTCTCGTCGTACTCCTCCGGTCGGGGCCAACCGAGTATCAGGCGGCCGGTCCTGCCTCCGGCGCTCGTGGTTCTGATAACCGTGTCGAGCCAGTCGTCAAGGGCCGCCAGGGTCCTCGTCAGCAGATAGGTGCGCTCGTCGCTGACGACCCCATAGTCCGCGCATTGCATGCAGTGCCCGCGCGTGTAGGCCCCGTCCGGCAGCCCCCACGTCGGCGCTCCGCAGTAGGCGCACTCCCAGTCGCCGAACGTCAAAGGCCAGGACACCGAGGCGTCATGGTCATCAGCGTCGTCGGCCACGGTCTGAGAGAACGACCTGTGTTCCAGCGGTTGTGTCCACTTGCCGAACTCCAGTCCTACCCGTGCCGCCTCGTGGAGTGAGTCAGCCGTGATCTCCCGGCCCCGGTCGGCCTCCACCACGCTGCCCTCGTACTTGCCGCCGAGGATGCCCATGACCGTGTTGCCCTGCGTGCTCTGTCGGAAGGCATTGGTCGGCTCCGCCCAGGGCGGGAGCACGTCGCCCACCAGGAGCTTCGTGAGACCCAGGTCGGTCCCGTCAACATCATAGAGGTGATAGGTGTAGGCCGCCGCCGGGTCGGAGAAGTTCGCCCCGGTCTTCCACCTTGGCATCGGGTCGCTGTAGCTCCCATGCCCGCTCGGCGTCTCGTGGATGTAGTACTTCTCGTCGGTGACGGTGTTCTGCCAGTAGCCCACGCGGCGGCCAGCGGGTAGGTTCGTGTGTGGCCCCGCGAACCCCCACGGCAGGTATCCCTCGCCGCGACTGCCCGAGGCTCCCGGAGGGTTCTTCGAGTAGATGCAGGTCATGCGGGCGGCCATCGACGCATCGCGCCAGCCGACCCCATCCCACTTGATCGCGCCGTAGATCGCGTGCTCTGCGACGAACGTGGTGGCGCCGACCGGCGTGGAGCCGCCGAACGCCCCGTTCGCGTCGGTCGTTTGCCACGCCGTCCACACGACCAGGTGCGGCGGAACCTCAGGTCCCGAGGTCGTCGAGTAGATGGTCACCCCCGGAGCGGGCGTCGCGCCGTAGAAGTACAGGACCCCCGCGCAGTCGCCCCCGCTGACCTCCGTCCACGAACCGCCGAAGTCCACGGTGTACGACCCGCCCGCCGTGGTCGCGTCAAGGCTCTGCCGGGGCACACCGTAGGCCGGGTCGTTCGGGTGGTAGCACGCACAGGCGTAGGTGCCTGGCGGGAGGCCCGTCTGCGTGGCCTGCCCTCCGGCTCCCAGGTTCAGCCCGCCCGTCGGAGTGCGGTAGGCGCCGTCGTAGAGCCACAGAACCGCCTTGCCGTTCGCCGGGCCCTTCACCGTGATCGACACGGCGGCCACATCGAGGGTCGTGTTCGCACCCTCTTCGACCAGCGCCCATTCCTGCTCATAGTAGACGCGCGCCGAGGTCAGGTAGCATTCCGGCACCGGCCCGTCCGTCCAGCGATCCTGCTCCCGGTTGCCAAGGGCGGCAATCCCACGCGGGAAGATGATCTGCTCCAAGGTCCCGTCGGGGCGCATGGCCCAGAGCACCCCGCTCGTGTCGGTCTTGAACCGCCCCAGCCTGTTGGGTCCGCGCAGGGGAACGCCGAACTCGTCTAGCTGCAGGTCGTTGTAGGGGTAGGCGGGCTGCCACCAGGCCTCGTGATCGCCGTCGCTGGTCGTGTACTCCAAGACGAGGTCGGCGTGGACGGCGTTCTTCACCACCCCGCCCTTCTTGATCGTGATGGTCCCCGGCCTCCAACCGACGGTCATCACCACGGCGTCCTGCCCAGCAAACTCACTTGCCTCTCCCCAGCGGCTCGGTGTGCTGACGCCCTGCACCCACCGGCCCCACCCGAGCGGCGCGGGGAGGTCATCGAAGACGAGACAGAAGAGCGTATGGTCCTCCTCGCTCCGCACCAGGCCGACGCGAAAGTACGGGTCATTGGTCGCCACGTAGGGGAACTGCGTGCTGCCCTTCGCTGGAGCCTTGAGCACGCGAAATCGGAAGGTCGCGTCTTCGTAGGTGATCGATCCGCGGCCATCCCCGTCAGTCGTCGCTGTGACTGCGACGACCGTACCGGTAGCGCCGCAGAAGCGGACCTCATCACCGATGACGAGAGGCATCGTAAGCCACCCCGTTGTTGGTATGAGCAGAACAGGAGGTATGCAGATGAGCCGAGCAGCGACGAAGCAGCTCCCCAAGGTGCTGTCCATCGGGTTGGTGCTGGTCCTGGCGGCAGCCGCGGTATGGGCCCAGCAGCCGAAGACCGAGAAGCTCGTGCTGACCTTGAGCACGCGCGTCCAGGCGATGCCGTTCAAGATGCCGCCCAACATACCGGTCCTGCCGGGTTTGTTCGGCGCGCCTCAGCGTAGCATCACCGGCCTGGCGACCTATGCGGACAAGGCGGTCGAACCGATCTTCGTGACCGTGCCGGCCGATCTGAAACTCGCAGGGAACAAGCTGGTGTTGACCGTGCCCAAGCCCGTAGCGACGCCGGGCGCAACGCCGGGCGGCGGGGCCACGCCCGGGCAGGGCGGGACGTTCCAGGTGACCAGCAAGCTGTACTGGCACCCGGACCAGGCCGAGGGACCCATTGAGAACACCGCGCAGATCAACACGTCGCAGCGCGGTCCCAAGGGCGGCATGGCTGTGCCGAGGATCGCCCAGGGAGCCATTGAGGGGGGGGCCGAGAAGACGGCCACCGGCGAGGAGAGCAAACTCCCCGCTACCGTCGTCGGGAACGGCCAGTACGTCCTGAACACGGGCGGGACGGCTGCCCTCGACGGGTTCCTGCCGCCGATCAAGGTCACCCAGCCGGAGAGCCTGCAGGAGGTGGACCTCACCCAGGGCATCGGTGTCCAGTGGGAGCCAGTCACCGGCGCGAAGGGTTACATCCTACACGCCATGGGGATGACGGGGCAGCCCGGACAGGTGCAGGGCATGACGGTGATCCAGTGGGTGAGCACGTTGGGGGAGCCACCGATGCGCGTGCGCACTGGCTACGAGCAGGAGACCACCATTGCCGACGACCTGACAAACGGGATTCTCCTGCCCGCGACCGCCACGAGCTGCAAGGTGCCGCCGAGCGTTTTCCCGGCCGAGCTGAGCACGTTCATCCTGACCGTCACCGCCGTCGGCAACGACTTCTACTCCACCGCCGACGGGATCACCGTGCGCGGCAAGATCCGCTCCGAGTGGACGGGCATGAAGATGGCCGGCATGCCGGCCACACCAGGGATGCCGGGCGGGGGAGCAGGAGAGGAATAGCCGGGGCACGACATCCACCACAAAGACACGGAGACACGAAGAGACGTCTGGAGGCGCGACGGCGGTGCCTGGCTTCCTCCGCGCAGGCCATCGAGATCGACGTGCACTACTCGCCAGCAGACGACAGATCGGGCCTGACCCTGTAGAGGAAGACCGTGGTTCGACCCTGGACGCGAGCTGCATAGCGAGAGGAGCGTGCCCGTGGTAGGTAGCGGCCAGTCACCACCAGCCGCGTATCAATCCGGCAGCTGCACGACCTCGACCCGGTACGTAGAGAGCGGGTTCCAGGCTCCCTCAGCGTCTTGGAGCTCAGTGACGAGGTGGTAGTTGCCTTGCCCCCTGAAGTCAAGGCGGTGGACCTCAACGAAGACGCGGCTCCGCCGCTTGTCGCCCTCGATCTCCCCCTTGAAGTCGGCCACCGAGGAGGACTGGTGCTCCTGTGGCCCCTGCCAGGAGAACCGGCACTTGAACGCGTCCGGGCCAGCGGCCTCCCGCTCCCATAGCGACCCTATGACAAGCCGCACGGCAATGAAGGGCGCCCTCGCTGGCACGTTCAGCTGCTCAACGAGGCTGATCAAGGTAACGTTATTCGTGCGCGCGTCGACTATGGCATTCTCACAACACATGGTCCACACGTGCTTCGCCATGCCGTGCCTCCTACCCGGCGCATTCCCACCTATCAGACGACTCGGAGGTAAGGCTACGCGCGCCCAGGCCGGCAGCGGGGGGAGCTGGCGCTGCGTCGAGGCGGCCTGACTGGACACTACCAGCCCCTTCGTACTGATCGACGGTGGCAGGCGCAGTTCCTACAAGCCAGTTGTGCATGGCGTAGGCCCAATCAAGGTTGGGGAGGCCACTATCTCGGACTTCCCGAAGGGCTTCGTCGAGAGCCAGTGCGTTTGACCGCCCCAACACGAAGAGGTAGACCGCAACCGCGACGTCGTAGGGATGGCGTTCGTTGGCGGGAAGCTGCTGCGTGAGGAGCAGGCCCAGACGTCGCAGGACGGCCTCTGCCATGCGCGGGTCCGCGGCTATGGTCTGGATCGCTCGGTGGACCTCGCCGAACTGGAGGAAGAGGTACGCCAATGAGGCCACGTTGTTCGCAACACTCGTGCGCACGAACAGCATCGGGCTCTCCGCGAGTTCGAACAGCGCGTCAAGTGCCGAATGGCTCATCGTACGTCCTCTCTGTCAGACCAGATCTCGATTGTGCGGCCGTAGACCTCGGGCGCGTCGCGGTATGAGTGTAGGTACTCCCCCGCCATCCCCATCTTGCTCAGAACCTTGATGTCGTCGATTCCACCTCCGGCAGCACCTCCCTCCTCAACGGCCACAACAATGCCCGAGTGGCCGATCTGGTGGCCTTCTGGTTGAGCACGATTGCGGTACAGGATGACGTCGCCGAGGTCTACCGCGGGCCGCCGAGGCATGGGATCGACCTGGTAGTTGGGCACTCTGCAAGTGCAGCAGTAGCCATTGCCCGTCAACATGGCGAGGACGTCCGAGTCTGGGTCTTTCGCAGCTGGCGACCTCAACGACGGGAGGACGAGCCGCGGAGCCCTCTGGGCGCCAACCCAACCCATCCTGTTGACGAAGGTCATGCCATGGCAGTTGTAGGTGAGGTCGGGACCACGGCGTCGGCGTCCTCTGGAGGGGCTCTCCCGCTCGAGCTGCTGCCTCTGCCCGTAAGACAGCTCGGTCACCGACGGCCCGGCCATGACCGCCACTTCCGCACCCGATCTGGTCCTGACGACGAACCGGACATCGTCGCCTGCCCCGGTCGCCTGGGGACCACCCTTGTGCATGCTCATACCAGCTAGCCTCTGCGTCGCCGCCTTCCTCGGCAGATCCAGGTGCCCTGAGACCAGGTCACGTCCTGACTTCGCGGTCTGCAGGACCTTCTCCTGCCTCAGAATAGCGCGACCGGCGGGGCCGGCATGAGAACCAGTCCGCGTCCGGACAGAACACCACGGATGGGCAGGTCGCCGCGCGGCGGACCGCGAACCAGTTCATCGCACCGTGAGAGGAGGCGTAGCATGGCTGAGAAGATCGAGTTCGTCCGCAACTACAACGACATGAGCACCGACCGCGGCTTCCAGTATGAGTTCCACTGCGACCGCTGCGGCTCCGGGTTCCGCACGGGCTTCAAGGCCTCCGCTACCGGGATGGTGACCGAGGCCCTGGGGGCCGCCAGCGGCCTGCTGGGTGGGATCTTGGGCCGCGCGGAGGACCTCAGCGAGCGCGTCCACTCGGTCGCCTGGGAGCGTGCTCACGACGCGGCTTTCCGGGAGGCCGTCGAGGAGATCAAGCCCGACTTCATCCAGTGCCCTCGATGCTCGACATGGGTCTGCCGCGAGAGCTGCTGGAACACCAAGAAGGGCCTCTGCAAGGAGTGCGCGCCGGATCTCGGCGTCGAGATGGCCGCCGCGCAGGCCAGCAAGTCGGTGGAGGAGGTCTGGGCCCACGCCGCCATGGCCGAGGAGGACAAGAAGCTCGGCAAGGAGGTTTGGCGGGAGGGCATCCGCGCCACCTGCCCCGAGTGCGAGGCGCCGCTCGAGGCGAACGTGAAGTTCTGCCCGAACTGCGGGGCCAAGATCAAGGTCAAGAAGCACTGCACCGATTGTGGGGCCGAGATGTCCCCGACCGCGAAGTTCTGCCCCGAGTGTGGAGCCAAAGCGGCAGGTGACGGGTGACAGGTAACAGGTAACAGGAACGGCCTGACCCAGGGCCGTTGCTGTCACCTGTTACCTGCCGTCAGAATGGGGCTTGGTGCATCTCCTCCCGCCGCTGGCGCCGGTGGAACTCCTCGAGCATCGGCACGGTGACGACCTCGGCATCAGCCATCCGTTGCCGCAGCGCGGAGTCAACCTGGCGGGCGACGAGCACCTCGATGTCCGGCAGTGACGCTCCCGCGGAGCGGAACCCGGCCTCGCCCTGGGCGAGCCCGGAGGCTCCCGGACGTACGACGCCTGGCCGGGGCATGGGCGCTGCCGCGGAAAGAGGGACGGAGTCTCTTTCCGCTGACGTCAGCGGAAGAAGGCTCCGTCCCTCTTTCCGCCCCTCTAGCATGGCACCGCGCCCGGGCGGGGGTTGCGCCTCCGTCGGAGCCGGCCGGGACGACTGACCCGCCACGTTCGCAGTGGGCTCCACAGCATTACCCCTCGCCGCGGTCTCTTGTGCTCCCTCGTCCCCGGCGACCAGTGGGGCGCCCGCCGCTGCTCGGGCCGGCAGACCCGCCTGCGGCATCGGCGCAGCCGGGGTGCCGTGGTTGACAGGACCGGAAACCGCGTCCTCTGTCCCTGGAGGCGACCGCCGCATGTCGTCGGCGGTCCCCTCAGCAACCGACAACTGAGCTTCGCGCGAGCCCGGAGAGGGCCCGAGACCGAAGCCGTCGGCCGGGCCTGCGGGCGGACCGCCCGTCACCGTCAGCGAGGAGCCTTCTTCCGACCCGGCTCCTCTCGGCTGCTCAGCGGCAGGCGCGGACTCGGGCTGAGGAGCCCGGGGAAACGGCAGGAGCAGAGAGGCTCCCCCGCCACTGCCGCTTCCCGTGACCTCATCCTCCCCTCTCCCGGGCTCCTCGCCGGACTCAACCGGCAGGGGAGAGGGGAGGGTAGGGTGGGGTTCCTCATCATCCTCGCCGGTCGGGGACTTCTGCCCCGTGTCACCGGTCCCCCCGCCCTCATCGCTTCCTGTGCCATCGGCCTGACCCAACTGCTTCTCGAGCCAGTGTTGAAGCAACAAGATGACCAGGTGACCCACCTCGCGTAAGACCCGCTGCAGGGCCGCCTTCAGCAGGGCCTCCACTTGTGGGGGGATGTTCAGGCTTCTGGTCTGCTGCATGTCTCCACCTCCACTTCGGGAATGATGAATGCGGAATGCTGAATGATGAATGCCGTCCGGCGGGCTGCTGTTGCCGCCATTCATCATTCATCACCCATCATTCTGCACTTGCCGTTCTAGCTGATGCTCAGTGCCGCCCAGCCGTTGTCCGTGAACCGGTAGCGCCAGACGACCAGCCCATTGGCGTTCTGGAACGGCCCCTCCTCGATCGGCGTGTTCAGACCGCCCAGAGTGAAGGTCACTCCGGTGCCGGCGATCACGACCTCGATATCGTTGTCCACCGCGTCGGCAAGCAGCGAGCTGTCGGCCGCCGGAATCTGCTTCGCACAGTAGAGGGCGAGCTCGACGTCCTGCGACCCGAGCAGCACCTCCACCGGCAGCCGCTTCGAGTCGGCGCTCCGAGAATCGAGCGTGCTGTAGACGAACGGGTTCGTCTTGAGCTTCAGCTCGAAGCGCTGGCAGGCGTAGTCGATGGAGTCGACCAGCACGTCGAAGTCGGACCAGTTGTCGGCGATTCCGCCGGAGACCGCCTCCTGCGAGGCGCCCGTGGCCGACTGCGCCGGCGTCTTGGCCCAGAACTCGCCCTTCACCCGGAAGCGGTCCTGGCGGCGGTCGCTTGTCCGCTGCCCCTCCTCGACCCCGATCCCGCACGACGCCGTGAAGCCGCCCGCCTGGCAATCGGTGTAGGTCCACTCGCCGTCCTGGTTGCCGAAGGAGAAGCTCTTCGCGGTCACCGTCGTCGCCGGCGTCTCGCGGAGCATTCCCGACAGGATCGCCTTGAGCGGCTCCTCGAGTTCCACCTCGACCCTCGCCACGACCACGCCGCCCCGCGTCACCTTCTGTCCGCCAATGCCGGCCGCCGTGCGCAGGCGGGCATCCACCTCGTACTTCCCACCAACCACCACACCAGGTGCGGCGTAGGTTGAGGGGGGAGTGAACTGCATGAAGTACTGCACGGCCCCCGTGTAAGGGGCATTTGCGTTGGGTGCCAAAGCACGCCACCTCCGAAAGGCAGGATTCAGGATTCAGGATTCAGGAGTCAGAAGAACGGCCAGGGCGCGGGGGACGGCTTCACTGCGTCCTCACCACAACCTCGAAGTCGATCGCCAGCCCCACCAGGTCTTGCGTGGCTGCCAGCGCCACATCGCCCTTCTCCGCATCGTAGACAATCGCCCGCGGACGCATCTCGACCACCCGCGCGGAATCGTCCTCGGTCGTGAGCCTCGGGCTCCCGAGGTTGCGGTTCGCAAAGAGCGCCTTGCTGATTGCCTTGGCGTACTGCGCCCGGGCCCGCGCCGGCACCACCATCTTGTCGGGGCTGTCGAGGTCCCGACACTGGTCCCGCGTACGGACGTGGAGCAAGCGGAGCGGAACAACCTGGCCCTCTTTCCCGCCGAGGCCGCCATACTGCGGCGCGCTGTCGCTGCGGTCGAGCCGCACGAGGATCGCGGGGCAGATGATCCGCCAGCCCTCGCCCGCCGGCAGGCGATAGTCACGCAGGTCGCCGAACTGCAGCCGCTTGAGCCGCAAGATGGGGTTCTCGCCGCTGGTCCAGGAGCTGGGGAGCTCCGCCGCGAGCTGGGCGATCACTGCATCGACGATCTCTTCATCATGGATGAAGTCCCGAACTGCCATAGGCCACCTCGCTTGACGGCGGTAAGGGGTAAGGGCAACGACATCGACGGCGCCGTGCGTCGTCTGCCGTTCCGCTTACCCCTTACCGCTTACCGCTTACCCGTCCGTTCGACGTCCAGCCGCCACACCTTCCCCAGCACCTTCACCGCGCTGACCACGCGGAACCGCTCGCCCGCCATCTCCAGTTCCCAGCCCGGCTCGGGGGAGTGGCCATCGAACACGGGCCCTCGCCAGCGGCAGAGTTCTCGGCCGGTCTGTCCCGCGATCGAGACCGCCAGCTCCGCCGGCAGCGCCCGTACCGTTCCCCACGATTCGGTGACCATCAGTGGCTCCGGGTTGACCCACTCGCCCTGTGCCGGCGCCCCCGTCACGGGCTCCGTTGCCGGCCGGAAGAACCTCGTCGCCACCATGCGGTACCCGCTCATGTCCACGCCCCCTTCCACCGCAGGAGTCAGGAGTCAGGAGAACGGCTCGCGGCCGGGGCGACGGCCGACCGAGGCAAGCGCCGTGGGCCGTTGTCGTTGTCGTCCTTCTGACTCCTGACTCCTGCCGTCACAGCACCGTCCGTCCCCCGGCGTCGATGAACGGCCGCAACAGCTTCCTCACCCGCCGCGGGAAGCCGTCCCACACGCCGGCGCGGTACTCCTCGGTCAGGCCATCCACCGACACTCTCCGCACGCCTGCCTCCTGCAGCCGCTCCCGGTCGACCAAGTCGCCGACCAGCTGTTGCCTCAGGAGGTGGAGGGCGAGCTCACAGGTGGCATACTCAATGCCATCGGGAATCTCCAACTGGCCCTGGGCGTCGAAGTCATCGCTGCGCGGGAACTTCAGCGCCTGGGGCGTCACCGTGTCGTAGGGCGCCCCGAAGTAGGCGAACTCCTCGTCGATCTTGCGCGTCGCCGAGATCAGTGCCCGCGCTCGATCCTCCGGCGAGAAGGACAGCCACTCGCGCGCCTCCAGCGTGTCAGCGAAGTAGGCATCGGCGAAGGCCGCGGCGATGTAGCAGTTCGCGGTCTCCCCGGCGATAGTCGTGTCAATGGTCGGCTCAGCCATGCAGCCACCTCCTGAACGACGGTGGTCCCGTAGGAGCGGCTTCAGCCGCGATGCCCAACGGCGGAGATCGCGGCTGAAGCCGCTCCTACAACGGCTCAGGCGTCCGTTACCACGGCCACGCCCATGGTGCCGTCGAGCTCGGCGAGGCCGTAGCAGGCGGTCATGACGACCTCGAACGCCCGCAGCGACTCGTCGCGCTCGTAGGCGATCCGCGGCCGCCACTTCCAGAGGAAGCCGAGGGCGCGGTCGGAGAGGATCGCCCCCGCCCGATCCGCGCTCTGGTTCGCGAGTGGAACGCTGGGGTGCACCACCACCTGCGTCCCATAGATCTGGGCCACGAAGTAGTTGTAGCCCGCCTCCTCGGCCATGCGACCGTAGCCGGTGCTCGCCGTCACTGGCGAGTTCGCCTCGGTCAGGAGGTCGTACCACTGCTGGGGATGGATCACGCAGAGGTAGGGGCTCGGCGCGTTCGCCGTGGTCAGGAGGTTCACGCCGTCCAGGACATTCTGGTACGAACAGTTCACGCCCGTGCTGCCCACGGTGTCGTCGAGGCCTGCGAACAGGGCCATCACGTCGGCGTCGATCTTGGCCGCCATGGCCAGCCCGAGTTCCTTGCCGGCCTCGCGCGCCACGTCCTCTTTGGCCGATTCGAGGGCCAAGTCCGTGATGGTGGTCAGCGCGATCTTCTCGGTCGCTGTGATCGAGATCTTGCTGGTCGAGAGGGCCTGGGAGTTGGCGTGATCGGTGCCCTCACTCACGTCGTAGGCGGTGAACTGGCTGTAGGTCGGGAAGTCCATCGTCTTCCCGGGCGCCCCCTCGAGGGACCTTACCTGCAGCCACCGCTCGCCGATTCCACCCGGCGCGAACAAGGCGTTCGCCCGAATGGTGTGCATCGCTTCGGCGATGATGGTCGGGATAATGTCATCCAACGTCGATGTGGTCGTGTAGGCCACTGCTTCTCACCTCTCGGAGGGAAAAAGGGGACGGAGGAAGATCTCCGCCCAGGTCTGGGGTCGGGCGGAAATCTTCCTCCGTCCCCCTTTTCCTCGTTTTCCTACCGCCGTGTGGCGGCATACTGCCTGAACGCCTCCGGGTCGCCACGCCTCATGCGCTCCGCGAAGTCTGCGTCCACGACCGGCGCCGCGGTCGCGCGAGCGCCGGCGGGATTCGTTGGCCGGCCCACGTTGGTTGCCTTGCGGCCGTAGAGCCGCAGATCGGTCTGCCACTGCTCCTCCACGGCGGCGATGGCGGAGTCGACCGACTCCTCATCCTCTCCGTCGATCTGCGCGAGGTAGGGGGGAGGCAGCGGGCCTGTCCCACGCGATCGCGCGTGGGACATCACGCGTTCGGCGATCAGCGCCTGCTTGCGGGCTGCGTGTAGCTCGTTCTTCGTGTCGCTCAGCACATGCAGCACCTCGTGGCCGGCCTGGGCGGCGGCCTCCAACTCGGCGATCCGTCCCTCGTACTCGTCCCGCACGGCCTTCTCTGCGCGCTGCCGTTCACGTCGCAGCCGCTCGGTGACGATACGATCTACATCCTCCTGCGTGAACGTTGGGCCGGATGGGGCCCCTGCCCCATGCTGCCCCTCCTGTGCGGGCGCAGTTCCCGCGCCGCCTTCCGGCGTCTCTTCCGGCATGGTTCTGACCTCCGCTTCCGGTATCGTTCGTCGTGTTGCTTCGTGTCTTTGTGTCTTCGTGGTGAATGCAGTCGCCCCGGCAGGTGCCCGGTGGGCTCAGGCCGAAGGAGTCACCCGTCGCACCCGCAAGCCTCAGGGGAGGTGTTGGGAAATGCGCCGGGGCTTCACGCTCATCGAGCTGCTCGTTGTGATCGCCATCATCGCGATCCTGGCCGGGATACTCTTCCCGGTATTCGCCCGCGCCCGCGAGAAGGCCCGCCAGGCGAGCTGCAGCAGCAACATGCGGCAGCTCGCCTTGGCCGTCGCCATGTACAGCGACGACTACGCCAATGTCTACCCTTACGTCTATTCCTGCACTGAACGCAACGGATGGGTCCTGTGGGAGGAGCAGCTCAGCCCCTACATCCAGGGCGGACGAACGTGCCAGACACAGGAGATGGACATCTTCCGCTGCCCGAGCTTCGGCGGCTGGCAACCCGCGTGCAACATGAACCCACCCAACCACGGCTACATCGGCGGCTACGCCTACAACACCACCGGCGGCTACACGGGGATGTCGGGGTTGGACGAGGGTCTGGTGGAGGACGCCACGGCGACGATCCTCATCTACGAGGCAACTACCTGCCGCTGGGTCCCGGCCTACGACTGGACTCTCCCTGAGGTCGTCGCCACGGTTGCCAAGCGCCACAACGACGGCACCAACCTGGCCTTCGCCGACGGCCACGTGAAGTGGCTCAAGCAGCTCGAACCCCGCATGTGGACACCGCAAAGAGACTGACCGCGGCGCCGACCCAGGGGCGCTCCCCTCCCCGGTGCTGTTCCTCGTGTCTTTGTGCCTTCGTGGTAAGGACCTTTATGACGTCAACCCTTTCAGTTCCGCCTCCACATCTGCCTCGCCCCAGGCCGGGAACAGCCGTCTCAGGCTGGTCTCTTTGCTCGCAAGCCCGGCGCCTTGCAGAGCGACCTCATCCCGGATCGCCTCCGAGAAGTCGCGCGGCAAGCCATCGCCGAACTCGATGGCGATCTCCTCCGGTCGCAGTGCCCTCGCCCGGGCCAAACGGTCGCGCACATGCGCCAGGTACATCCGCGTGGCGATGGAGAGCAGCTTGCGCAGCCCCGGCTCCCACATGAGCCGCTTGCCCGCAACGGTCGAGGTCGTCATGACCTGCCGGAGGGCGATGGCCCGCCCGCTCTCGGCGCTGCTGCCTCGGCCCAAGCCGAAGCTCTCGGGGGAGATGCCGGCCACCAGCAGAATCCGCTGCAGCAGGTCATCCGCCTCGGCGCGGCTGTCGGCGAGCTTCCCGTCCCAGGTGATGTACTGCGGCGGCGGCTCGTCCTGAACGAGCGGAATGGCCCGAATGCGGTCCATCTGCAGGCGACGATTCTCGTCGAGGAAGCTCTCATCGATGGCCAGCAGCGGATCGGCGTGCTTGTCCAGGATGCTCCCAGTCTGGGTCTTGCGCCGGTTCAGCGCCTCCTGCAGCGACAGCAGATCGACATAATCGCTCTGCCCCCAGATGCCCGTCTCGGCGATCTTCCGATTGGGGATGTGGACGATGGGGATAACGTCCAGCCCGGTCTGAACAACCGGTTCGAGCTCCGCCGTAGCTGCCAGCGCCGCCAGCTCTACCGGTTGGCGGAGGTACCGCGCCTCCCCAGGCACCGCAATCAGCTTCCACAAGCGGTTCTCGATGAGGCCAGGCGTGTGGTACTCCTCCACGAGCCAGGCGACGTCAGCCTCACCCCCTTCCCCTCTCCCGTTGGGAGAGGGGTGCCCGGAGGGCGGGGTGAGGCCCCTCGCCAGCGACACCGCCACGATCTCTTCCTGCTGCTCCTCGGAGCGCTCGGGGAAGAAGCAGCTTGGCGGCACCTCCTCGATGATCACCGCATCGCGTGCCGCCTCGTAGCGCACCTTGAAGACCGTATCGCCTCGGTACGACCCGCCGAGCGCCCCCTGGTAGCAGAGCTGCTGCCAGGCGTTGCTCTGGCAGAGGAAGTCCAGGAGGGCTTGTTCCGGGTTCCGAGTGCCGGGTTGGGCGCTAACGTCGGCGCCATCCGTCGTGTACTCGGCACTCGGGACTAGGGACTCGGAACGAGCCTTGGCTCGCGGCCTGGGAGCCTCGCCGAACAGCCGGTGCACCGTCAACCGGGAAATCGCTCCCAGGATGTTGGTCGTCACGTACGGCCCCTCATCCGGCCGGCGGCGGGGTTCGAACACTGGCTGGTGCCGCCCGAGGAAGAGGTTCAGGTACGTCTCGTACGCCTGCATCCGTTGCAGATCGGCCAGCGTCGTCGGCCAGCGTTCTTGGGTGTCTACCGCGTTCACTGATATCACCAGGCGCTTCCCTGCCCATCTTCGCCAGATTTCGGTGAGCCATGAGGCCAAGGGGGTCACCTCCGCAGGCGGCATGCCCCGAAGAACGGGACATATGCGGCTTTCCGCTGTCGAATACAGTGTGCATCCGGGCTTCTCGAGGACTCCAGGCTGCTGCCCGGCCGGTCGCGGTCGCACCCCGCCGGCGGAGCAGCGGGGGGGTGCCCCATGATGCCGTCTCCGTCACGGCTTCGGTTCCTACTGGGGGGCGCGGGGCTGGCCTTGCTCGCCACTCTCTGGGCCTGCCACGCCTGCGCCGGCGAGCGCCTTCGGCCGAGTGATCTTCTCTATCGGGGCGCGTTCCGTCTGCCCGAGGGGTCAGGTGTGTCGAGCTGGGAGTACAGTGGCGACGCCGCCGCCTACTACCCCGAGGGTGATCCGTTCGGGCTGCCGGATGGCTACCCGGGCTCCCTCTTTGGCATCGGCCACGACTGGCAGAAGCACGTCTCCGAGATCAGCATCCCGGCCCCTGTCGTCTCGCCGGGGAAGAACCTCGGCGATCTCCACACCGCCATGACCCTCCGCCCGTTCCGGGACGTGCGGCTGGGCGTCGGCCAGCTCGGCGCGTTGCAGGAGCTCGTTCGGGTCGGCATGGCCTACCTCCCGGCGCAAGGATCGCAGGCCGCAGGCAAGCTCTACCTCGGTTGGGGCCAGCACTTCCAGGAGGACGACTCGGTCCGCGTCGCCTCTCACATGTGGTGCGACCTCGACCTGACCGGTTCGTGCGGAGCGTGGTGGATCGGCGGGGCCTCCCTCTACAGCGTCAACGACTACCTGCTCGACATCCCCAAGGCGTGGGCCGAGGCCAACGTCGGCGGGAGGTGCCTGGCCACGGGCCGCTTCCGCGACGGCGGGTGGGGCGGGCAAGGCCCGGCGCTCTACGCCTGCGCGCCGTGGCGGGCGGGCAACCCGCCCCCGCCCAACGCCGTGCTGCCGGCGACGCCCTTGCTCCTCTACTCGAGCACGGCGACCGACGAGCCGCCCTATCACACGCTGCGCGACTACCACCACTCGGACGAGTGGTCCAGCGGCGCCTGGCTGACGGCAGGGCAGAGGCAGGCGCTGATCTTCGTCGGCACCAAGGGTACGGGGAACTGCTGGTATGGTCTCCCGGACGGCACGTTGTGGCCGGAGGAGCCCCCCTACCCGCCCGACCCGGAGGGGCAGCGCGGCTGGTGGAGCACGGGGTTCGTGGGGCAGGTCATCTTCTTCGATCCCGACGACCTGGCCGCCGTTGCCCGGGGCGCCCTGCAGCCCTACGAGCCCCAACCGTACGCGACTCTGGACATCGACTCACACCTGTACGGCATCCGGTCGTCTCAGCAGAAGAACCACGTGGCCGCCGCCTGCTTCGACCGCGCCCGCGGGCACCTCTACGTGTTCGAGCCCCGCGCGGATGGCGACAAGTCCCTCGTGCACGTCTGGACGGTGGGCGGTGTCGCTGCCCGACCCGACGCCATGATCCGCAAGGGCGGGCAGGCGCAGTTCAGGGGCGACAACGTCTACAACACGTCGGGAGAGGGCCAGCGAGCTGCCCAGAGGGTGGTTCGCACGGCCAGGGCGATGTACTACTTCCGGATGCAGAACGACGCCGTCGCACCAGACCGGATCTCGGTGAAGGGCGCCGGCGAGGACGCCGACTGGACAGTGACCTATTGGGCGGGTACCCGCAACGTCACCGGGCAGGTCATCGGCGACGGTTGGGCGACGGGCCGCCTCAACCACGGCTCCGCCGTGTGCCTGCGAGCCGAGGTTGCGCCCCGCCCGGCGACACCGGACGGCGCGTGGAAGGTTGTGCGCGTCACCGCGCGTTCAGTCAGTGCGCCGCGCCAGTGCGATGTGGTGAAGGCGGTCACGACGTTAGGCCCGGGCGCCTCGGTTCCTCACCTGACGGGCCTGGCGGCCGTTCCTGCCGGGGCGGGTGTCCAAGTCCTCTTCTCTCTGTCTGCTCCGGCCCGCGTAGCGGCTCGGGTGCTCAACCTCAGCGGACGGGTGGTCCGCACGCTCTGCCGAGCAGGCGAGTGCGTGGCGGGGTCGAATGCCTTCCGATGGGACGGACAGAGCGACCGGGGCCTCTCAGTTCCGAGCGGCCGGTACCTCCTGGAAGTCAGCGCCAGGTCGTCCGACGGGCTGCAGGCCAGGGCCCTGGTGCCGGTGTGGGTGAACCGGTAGCTGGCGGGACGCGCATCCTGCCCGGCGATCGGCGCCGTTGGTCGAACGGCACTCGCCGACGAGCAGGATGCGCCTCCTGCAATGGAACGGGCCGCCCTGAGCCGGCGGCTGCCCTCCCATCACCGGGATTTGACATAATACTCATTATCCACTACGTTGACGATGCCGCCGGACCCGTCCGCCTTGCAGTTGCCCCCCGGCATGTGCTATCATAACGATAGCATGATGATACCATGTCTGACTGGCGGTGATCCGGATGGCCCAGGTGCTGATTCGGGGGTTGGAGCCTGAGGTTCTCGAGAAGCTGAAGGCCCGAGCGAGGCGGAACGGGCGGTCCCTCGAGGCCGAGCTGCGCCTCGTGCTGCGCGACGCGGCCGACGACGAGTGGGCCGAGGCGCGCGCCGCGATCACCCGCGTACGAGAGATGCTCGCCGGCCGGACCTTCTCAGACAGCGCGGAGCTGATCCGGGAGGATAGGGACCGATGAGTGGCGTCTGGTCACGGTGTCTTCGCCGCGCGGTCTCGGGCCCGGACCTGAGCATTACGAGGAGGGCGCACCGTGGGTCACCGGGTGAGCGGCCGGACTTGCCCGTCATGTGGCGCGCCCGTCTATCGCACTGAGGCGAACTGCATGTCCTGCCGCGCCACCCTCGGCTCGAAGAGACGCGACGGGCCGGTCGGGCCGCCGGTGTACCCCCCCGCCGCAGGGCCCGCGGCTTACCCTCCGGCCGCACCGCGGCTGCCCCCAGCGAGCCCGTGGTATGTCGAGTGGGCGGGCTTGTGGCGCCGGGCTCTTGAGGTGCTCATCGTGTTGGAGACGCTGTTGGCTCCGCGCCCAGCGTCTCTCGGGTGGGCGGGCTTCTGGCGGCGGCTTGGGGCGTTGTTCATCGACCTGGCCCTGCTGAGTGTCGTGGCCCTTCCCGCGGGCGCCGCCTTCGTGGTTGCTGCGGACGGCCTGGGCCTGGGCCCCAACGTGGCGTTCGCCGCCGGTTTGGTCATCGGGCTCCTTGCAGACTGGGTGTACCACGCGGCGATGGAGAGCTCCCAGTACCAGGCCACCCTTGGCAAGATGGCACTGGGAATCATCGTCACCGACCTCAATGGCAACACCATCACCTTCGGCCGGGCAACCGGCCGCCACTTCGGCAAGTTTGTCTCCGGCCTGCTCTGCGGCATCGGCTACATCATGGCGGGCTTCACCGAGAAGAAGCAGGCCCTCCATGACATGATGGCTGGTTGTCTGGTCATGTGCAGACCGCGGTGAGGTCAGATCTCAACCGCCATACGCTCCATCAGCTTCTCCTTCGCCGTGCGAAAAGGGCGGGGGGGCTTCCCCCGTTCCCTCAGCCGCTCGCGCTCCCCGGTGCGGGCGAGCCACACGGCGACTGCGTACCTTAGCGCATCCATGCAATGGTCGTTGGCCTTCTCCGGCTCCTCCGGTGCGGCGATGCTCTCGCCCTGCTCCGGGTAGCGGTAGAGGTTGAACTCCCGGATGGTGTGCCCGCAGCGCGGATCAACGTAAAGGCGAACACCCTCACCCCCTTCCCCTCTCCCAGTGGGAGAGGGGATTGAGGGGTGAGGGCCGGAGCGCAGCAACCGCCGCACCTGCTCGATCCCCGCCTGCCGGTCGCTCTTCCGCTCGGTGCGGCTGACCATTCGTCGGAAGGTGGTCGGGATGCCGCAATGCCGGCGGAGGGTTAGCCGCCCGTCCTTCGCCGAGGGGTCCGCGGCGGCCCAGGCGATCTCCCGATAGCCCCTCGCGCGGTGTTGGGCCATGACCCGCCGACCGTTGGTCAGCGTCGTCTCGCCCGTCTTCACGTACTCATCGATGATGAGCAGCTCGTCCTCGGGGGTGAACTGGAGCCACAGACACACGAACGGGTTCTCCACCCCGAAGTCGAAGGCCATCGCCAGCGGCAGATCGGGCTTGTACCTGAGCGGATGGACGTGGATGGCCTCATCGAACTCCGGGTAGACCTGGCCCGCGAAGTGGGTGAACCGGGCCTCCCACTCCTGCGCGAACGCCTGGGGGCTGTACGTGCGTCTCGCCTCCTCGATCGCCTGCTTGGGCAGGTGCGGGTTGACGCTGCTCGGCGCGTAGAAGCTCCGCCAGGCGCGGTCGCGGCGAGTTCCGAGTTTCGCGTTCCGTGTTCCGAGGGGGTCGTCCATGCCGTCTGCCGTCTCACTCGGAACCCGGAACTCGGAACTCGGCACCGCCTTCCCGCAGTGCCCCCGCATCCACAGCTCGTAGAAGTGGTTGTAGCCCTCGGGGGTGCTGATGAGCAGCGCCCGGCCACGGCGGTCGGCGAGGTTCGGATGGAGCTGCCGCTCCCAGATGCCCGCCGGGCTCTTGGCGACCTCGTCCCAGATCAGGAGATCGACCGCGGCTCCCACGAGGTTCTTCTGGGCCGCATTCTCGGTGCTCTTGCCCTCGCAGATGCTCCCCCAGGGGAAGGCCAGCTTGCGCGGTGGGCTGTCCCGGCGCATGGTGGTCTCAAAGCCCAGCTCGTCGCACAGGATGCGGACGATCTCATCCCACACGCGGCCGGTCAACTCATGGTCGGGCGCCACGACCCACACGCGCTTCCCATCCTGCAGGAGGCAATACGCGGCTTCTACCGCGGCCAGGAGGGTCTTCCCCGCTCGTCTCCCCCACCTCACCACTCGTCGCGGCGCCCGACATCGGTGAACCTGTCTCTGCGCCCGGTGTGGATGATAGCCGATCAGCTCACAGAAAGCCCCGAACTCGCCTTGCCGGGCTACGCAGCGCGCGAGTTCCCGCTTGCATTCGAGCAGCTCATCCGGCGAGCCGAAGGCGTCCAAAGAGCTTGCAGAGGGCTTCTCGCTCCTCGGGGGCGAGCTGGTCGAGGCTGGCGCGGTCACTCGCGTTCTCCTTCTCGTCCTTGGCTTCGCCCGGGTGAGCAACGCTCGGACGGGTGATGTCGACCAGCGCCCTGGCCGCGGAGACGCCGGAGGCGGACCGGTCGCCCTTCGCCGCCTCCACCAGCCGGCTGATCCCGATGGGCAGCCCCTCGAGCAACCGTTCCTCCGCCACCTCGGCAAACAGCTTCGGCCACTCCTCTCGGTGTCGCCAGTAGCTGAGATCGGCCATGGTCAGGCCCACTTGGGCCAGCGCCTCCTCCCAGGCCGGGCCCTCGGGGCAGGAGTAGAGGCGAATGGCACGCTTCACGAGATCGCGCTTGCGGGGAGGTGTCATGGTGATTCCTTCGGCAGGTGCTGGGACGTGGAATGGCAAAGGAGTTGCAGAGACAGGTGGCCGTTGACGTGTCCTGGGATAGCGCCGGCGTCTCGCCGGCAACTGTGGTGGAGTGCCGTAGACGTTGGCGCCAACGACTCCTGCCACCGCTGCCGGCGAGACGCCGGCGCTCCCAGGATGGGTCAGCGCTGGAGGCAGGTCCGACGGACCTCGTTGCCGAACGAGAGCCTGGTCCCGCAACGCAACCCAATCCGGACGTGCCGGAGGAGCGAGCGCGATGCGAAGAGGTGCCGGGTTCACTCTGATCGAGCTGCTGGTCGTCATCGCCATCATCGCCATCCTGGCCGCCATCCTCTTCCCCGTCTTCGCCCGGGCCCGCGAGAAGGCTCGCCAGACCTCGTGTCTGTCGAACCTGAAGCAGCTTGGGCTGGCCATGGACATGTACTGCCAGGACTACGATGAGTGCACGCCGATCGCCTACTCGGGTGTCAGCTGGTGGTACTTCACCTGGAAGGACCGCATCTACCCGTATGTGAAGAACTACCAGCTTTTCAACTGCCCATCCCAGCCGACCGGCGACCCGCCGGACAACGGCACCGGCATCTACGGGGTCAACGCCTACTTCGGCGAGACCAACGGTGGGTATGTCAACCTCGCGCAGATCTCGAGATCCGCGGAGACCTTCGCCATCGGTGAGAACGGCGACGGCGACTGGGTCATCGAGCCCAACGGGAACTACTGGCCCACCCCGCCCTGGCCGGATACCGGATGGGTCAAGGCCATCCACAACGGTGGGAGCAACTTCGCCTTCCTCGACGGTCACGCCAAGTGGATGGGGATGACAACGGCCCACGAGAACAACCTGTACTGGTGGCTGGTGACGAAGTGATGGGGACGCCTCACCCCCGTCCCCTCTCCCACCGGGAGAGGGGCAAGGGGAGAGGCTGCTCACTCGGCCAGCTCCCGTTCTCCTGCGCCCCTTGCCATCAGCCTTCTCAGCGCGTCGTACACGCGCGAGCGGACGACGGCGGCCCCCAGAGCGCGCGGCGAGCGTGCCGCCACAATGTCCCGGGCGCGCTCGAACACCCCGATCCGCCCCTCCTGGAAGAGGTCCTCCATCTCGACCACGCGGGTGAGCAAGGGGGACTCGACCTCCTGCCAGATCGCCCAACAGACCGCCTGCACGGTCGGCTCGGCCCAATCGACCAAATGTTCGATTGTCCGACCAAAAAAGAGAGGCCCCGTCTTGTGTAACTGCCCGCTGATCGCCCGTGCCGCTGTCGCCATGGAAGAAGCCCTCGCGCGGGTCTCCGACGTCCTCTCGCAGCCGTCCACGGCTGCGAGAGGTCATGAGACGGCAACTGGTCGCAGCTCTGGAGAGCCGCGCCACGGTCCACAAACCTGGTCTATCTGTGCGCCGTCCTATAGGGACGTAAAAAGCGCCTAAGATTATAACCCCCCTTGTGAAAAAGCTTCCGCGCCATGGGTTGGGAGATGCCCGTTGCCTGAGCGTATTCGTGTTGCGTCAGTCCCAGTACGCCCATGCCCAGTACAGCCCGCCGCTGCTTCTCGGTGAGTTGCGTCAGAGCCATCTGAACGTCGAGACGCAAGCAGATCTGGTACTCGGTCAATGGGGTCCCCCTCCCACTGAGGATCGAGGCAACCTACCCGTGTCCAGGCCGACGGCAGCCCTTCATCCTACCACATGCGCGGCTGGTCGTCAATAGTTTTCTTCCCATCTTTGCGGTTGTTTACTTTCGCCTGATGCCGAATCCGTTGACTTCCTGTCGGTGAGGCGCGTATAATGCCCCCATGTCCGAGTTGGGTGAGCGCCTGGCAGAGCTGCGTAGGAGGGCTCGGCTGACGCAGGCCGAGTTGGGCGCGACGCTGTTGCCGCCGGTTAGTGAACTATCGGTTCGCAACTGGGAGAAGGGCAGGCACGATGCCCGGCGGCGGCACCTGCAGGAGCTGGCCCGGGTCCTCAGGACAACGGTAGGATACCTTGTCGGCGAAACCGACGACCCCCATCCCCGCACGGCGCCACCTGCGCCGCCGGCTCGCACCTACGACCCCGACGAGCCGCCCGTTCCCCCCGGCCTGCAGCGGCTGATCGACATGGGCGTGCCACTGGGGGCGGGGGAGCTTGCGCAACTGCTCGGCTATGCCGATCCCCTCAACCCGGTCCGCGGCGCACGGGGAGCCGTGGGCTGGACGCCCGGCGAGTGGCTGGATGTGCTGATCGACGAACGCCGGCGAAACACCGTGCGCGACAAGTAGTGTAACCAAGGCAGCACGAGGTGGTTTCACAAGTCGCGTAGGCCGGGCGTCTCGCCCGGCGACAGGGCGTCATAAGCGGCTCTGCCGGGCGAGACGCCCGGCCTACGCGACATCTGCAACCGCCTCACAAGACAGAAGAACGGCAAGGCCACAACGGCAAGAGGGGGTTCTGCCATGTACCGTGCGATGCTGGCTGCCGTCATCCTCGCTGCCTCCGCCCACGCTCAGGAGAAGGACGCTGCACCGAAGGTCACGCTGAAGCTCGAGCAGGCGACGATCCCCGACGCGGCGGCGCAGATTGCCGCCCAGGCGGGAGTTGATGTCCTCGTTGTCGGCGACATTAAGGATGAGGTCTCGCTCGATCTGAAGGACGTCGAGGTGGAGGCCGCCGTCGAGTCGGTGGCCGAGGCGTGCCAGGGGTCATGGCTGCGACTGTATGCCATCCAGACGGAGAAGACCGCAGGACAGAAGGAGACCGCCGAGCAGTTACTGGAGCGGCTGCAAGCCGCCTGGCGGGCCTGGTTCCTGCGGCGGACCGAGGAGGAACTCGACGCCTTCGGGCGGCGGGCACGCGAGGCGGCCGCGGCTGAGCAGCAACAGCAGCAGGGGCAGCCACAGCAGCCCGCGCCGGCAGGTGGCGACACGATCATGTGGGACCCCCTGGATATGGTGAGGGGGCCGTTCCACCTGGAGCAGATCACGCTGCAACTGCAGGGCGCACCGGCGCAAGACGCCGTCGACAAGTTCATGCTGGAGTCGGGCTACCCGGTGCTGCTGGAGCAGGGGTTGGAGGGCGCGGTCACACTCGACGTCAAGGCGGAGAAGCTCAGCAGAATCCTCGACGCCGTCGCCGAGCAACTGGCGGCCCGCTGGCGGATGTCCTACCTGATCGCCCAGCCCCACGAGATGACGGCCGATGAGATGCAGCAGCGCCTGACGCAGGGGCTGGGACAACTGGCCGGGTGGTTCTTCGGCCTGCCGCCGGACCAGAGGCAAAGGATCATGGACCAGACGGTGCAGCGGCTGCAGAACATCCCGCCGGAGGCCCGAGATCGGATCAAGCAGTCGGCGTGGGCGCCGCGGATCATGCAGACGGTGATGCTGTCGGTGACGCAACTTACACCGGACCAGCGTCGGGAGGTCTCGCCGCTCCTCAGAGGCCTGGCGGGGCTCCTGGGGCAGTAGGGGAGGGCGGCATGCGGAGCTGCTCGTGTGACAGTGCCACTGGCAGCAAACGGCGGCTGCCAGTGCCACCTCCCAGCCCTCGTGGCGCAGCCCAGCCGGCTGTGTTCAGAAAGGCATTGTCGGGCTGGAAGCCCGACCTACGCGACGAACACCGCACGGCAAGAGGGAGATTCCTGCCCGTGCAAGCCGTTGCCGTTCGCGTAGGACGGGCGTCCTCGCCCGTCAAACCCGTTGTTGAACACAACCAGCCGGGCTGCGGCCTCTCCGTCGTCGCCGCTCGGAGGACCGAGCGGCCTAGGCGGGGGCACACCACTCACGGGCGAGTTGCCGGTGCCACGAGGGGCTTCACGCTCATCGAGCTGCTGGTCGTGATCGCCATCATCGCGATCCTTGCCTCGATCCTCTTCCCGGTGTTCTCCCGCGCGCGGGAGAAGGCCCGTGAGACGACCTGCCGCTCGAACCTGCGCCAGATCGGCTTGGCGCTCCAGATGTACGCCACCGACTACGACGACCTCCTGCCGCTCGCCAACTCGCAGCCCTCGGTCAGCGGGCCGCCGGGGATCGCGGATGTGCTGCAGCCCTACGTGCGCAACACGCAGATCTTCCGCTGCCCGAGCGACCGCAAGAAGCTCTGGCAGACGGAGGGCACCAGCTACGACTACGGCTTCACGCTGCTCGACATCGGCCTCCCACCCCAGCCGATCGACGCCCCCTACGGCACCGAGCCCTCGGAGTGTCCCCTGGCCGCGGACTTCGAGAACGACTGGCACACGAAGAAGCCCAACGTGCTGTTCGCCGACGGCCACGTGAAAGCCGTAACACCGTGACGGCGGTAAGGGGTGAGCGGTAAGGGGTAAGGGCAGCGGCAACGGCGACCCTCGGACGTTCCGCTTACCTCTTACCGCTTACCCCTTACCGCCCCTAGCCATGGAAGAGTTGATCGAGCGCATCCGCGAGTTGGCTGAGGGGCTCGCCTGCGAGCACTTCGGGGGACCGCCGGTGGACCCGTTCGTGCTCGCAGAGCACCTCGGCACCGCGATCGTCCGGGGCGGCGCCGTCCCCCGTTGGGTCATCGAGCAGGGGCGCGCCACCGTGCATCTCCCGGAGGACATGGCCCCGGAACGTCTGCGCTTCACGCTCGCCCACGAGATTCTCGAGGTGGTCGCGGCGCAGTCCTCTCCCCCACTCCCCCTGGTGCGTGAGCTGGCGCATCGCGCGGAGCGCCTCTTCCAGCTCGGGGCGTCGGACTTGCTGATGCCCCGCGCCTGGTTCACCGAGGCAGGGCGGGGCTCAGACTGGGACCTCAGCCACCTGAGGGAACTCTTCGGGGTGAGCTGGGAGGCCGCGGCGCGGCGGGTGCCGGTGTGCACCCCGGCGATCTGCACGATCCTCGACAATGGATGGGTTTCGGTGCGGGTGGGAAGCGACGGACTCGCCTTTCCCCGCCGGCCGACGCCGGAGGAGCAAGCGACCATCGCCGCCGCCTACGACGCCTGGCCTGCGGCCGAGCCGGTCCGGCGCTCAGCCCCCGACCTCACCTGTGTCGCCTGGCCGGCTCTGCCGGAGAGGAATCGGGTGCGGAGAGTGTGCCTGCTGACGTACCCCGAGGACGCGTAGCAGTGGCACGGCGAGCCCCGAGACCGCAGACCGCAGACCAGACGGCATGGGGTTGGTGCGTCCCACAGGAAGCCCGAAATGTGGGGTTGTGAAGTCCGAGGTCTGAAGTCCGCCGGAGCCAAGCATCACGTGGGCGACCCGCCGGGTCGCCCCTACAGCCATTCCACTCGCACGACATCCTCCAAGTGACGGAACTCCGGGTCGCCGGTGACCACGGCGGCGTCCAGCCGCTGGGCGAGGGCGGCGGCGAAGGCATCACCCAAGGCGACCCGGGGGCGTTTCAGGGCAGCGGCGGCCAGGCAGAGGTCGAGGTCGGCGTCGTGGACGGTGAGGCCGAGGGCGAGAAACCTCCGAATGCCCTCGGTCGCCCCCGCTCCCCCGACCAGTCGGCGCAGGCGGTAGGTGACCTCCGTCACGTTCACGGCGCACACGTGCAGTTCGGTCTCCCCACGCAGACCCGCCCCGAGGATCCCCCGCACAAGCGCCCCGCTCGGCTCACCGAGCAGGTAGGCCAGGCAGGCGAAAGAGTCCAACACAAGCGGACTTCCCACGTCTCACCCTTCCCGGCAGATCGGGGTCACTCGGGACGACTCGAGGTGGTGACCGCGCCGCGTTGCGGTTGGAGCTTCCGCCCCTGTGCCCGCTTCAGCCAGCGCTGGTACTTCCGCTCCTCGATCGCAACGTCCTCAGCCCGGTCGGCCAGCAGGTCTTGCGTTGATCCCGTGCCGCGGAACATCCCGTACGTGGCCTCCACCAGGTCCTCCCCCAGCGGGAGCAATTCCACCGTCTTCCCGTTGCTCGTGGCCTGCACGTAGCTCCCCGGCGTCATCCCCAACTCCTTCCTCATCTTGGCCGGGATCACCACCTGGCCCTTGGTTGACACGCGCAGAGTGGCCATTTGACCCACCTCCAAGTGCTGAGTATAACACAGCTACGGAGGTGGGTCAACCGCACAAGGTCCTGCCCTCTCTCTCCTGGAACCTCCCTGGCGTTCGGCAGCGGCAGACAACGACAACGGAGAGCGAGCGTGGCCAGCAACAACGACCATGATCGTCTGTTTGGCACCGACGGCGTGCGGGGGATCGCGAACCGCGAGCCCATGACGCCAGAGGTCATATACAACCTCGGCCGGGCGGCGGGGTATGTCTTCCGGCGGCTCGGTCGGGACACCGTGCTAGTCGGGCGCGACGGGCGGCTTTCAGGCGACATGCTGGAGTGTGCCCTCGTCGCGGGCTTGTGCTCTGTGGGGACGTCGGTCTGCCGGGTGGGAGTGGTGCCCACGCCGGCCGTCGCGCACCTCACGGGCATTCTCTCCACGCAGTTGGGGGTGATGATCTCGGCCTCGCACAACGCCTTCGAGCACAACGGGGTCAAGTTCTTCCAGCAGGACGGCACGAAGATCGACGACGACCTCGAGCGCGAGATCGAGGCCGCCTACTGTGAGGGCAGCCACCGATCGCTCAACCCCGAGGGCTCCGCCATTGGGCGAGTGGTCGAGCGGACCAACGTCGTGGACCGCTACCTGCACCACATCGAGCAGACCGTGCCGCGCGGATTCGATCTCTCCGGGCTGACCGTCGTGGTGGACTGCGCGAACGGCGCGGCCTCTCACACCACGCCCCGGTTGCTGCGGCATTTCGGGGCGGAGGTCATCACCATCAACGATGCGCCGGACGGCGTCAACATCAACGAGGGCGGCGGCTCCACGGCCATCCGGCCGCTGGCGAAGGCGGTGGCCGAGCACCTGGCGGACCTGGGCGTCGCCCACGACGGCGATGGCGACCGCGCAGTGTTCGTCGATGAGCGCGGCCGCCGGCTCGACGGCGACTACATCCTGACGATCTGTGCTCCGCACCTCAAGGCGCAGGGGCGGCTTCACGGGGACACGGTGGTCACCACCGTCCTGGGGAACATCGGGCTTGACATGACTCTCGGACCACTGGGCATCCTGGTAGTCCGCAGCAAGGTCGGCGATCGGTTCGTGTGGGAGAAGATGCGCGAGGTCGGGGCGGCGCTTGGGGGCGAGCAAGCCGGCCATGTGATCTTCTCCGAGTTCTCCCAGACGGGCGACGGACTCATCACCGCGTTGCAGGTGCTGGATGCGATGGAGTCCTCGGGGAAGCCGCTCTCGGAACTGGGCGACATGCTGGTCGTGGTCCCCCAGACGACGCGAGACATCGAGGTCCCGGCCAAGCCTCCGCTGGAGGACTTCCCGACGATCCAGGCCGCGATCGAGAAGGCGAGGCAGGCTCTGGGCGATCGAGGCCGCGTCGTCGTGCGCTACTCCGGGACCGAACCCCTCGCGCGCGTCATGATCGAGGGCGAGGACGAGGCCCAGATCAACGAGCTAGCGGACGAGATTGCGGGGACGATGAGGAGGGAGTTGGCCTAGTGGACTTCGGACCTCGGACCTCAGACCGCAGACCAGACGGCATGAGGTTGGTGCGTCCCACAGAAAGCCGGAGGGGTTCTGAAGTCCGAGGTCCGAAGTCGCCACGACGGCAAAGGCATCAGAGGCGAAGGCACGGAACCAGCAAGGAGGCCTCAGAGCCAATGGTTGACACCACCCAGAGCGGATCGACGGGGTCCCCGCGGCGCGTCTGCATCACCGGCGGCGGGGGGTTCATCGGCAGTCACATCGCCGACCGGCTGCTCGCGCGGGGTGACGAGGTAGTGGTTCTTGATACCGCGTCGGCCAGCGCCGCGGCCTGGCTGTTGCCGCATCACGACAACCCGCGCCTCCACCTGGTCCATGGCTCGGTCACCGACGAGGCGCAGCTCCGGCGCTGCCTGACGGGGTGTGATCTGGTGTTCCATCTGGCGGCCGTAGTCGGGGTGGGGCAGGTGATGCAGAAGCAGTTGCAGGTCATCGAGGTCAACGTCCTTGCCACGAACCAACTGCTGAAGGTCTGCACGGACCGGGGAATCCGCGTCCTGCTGGCATCGACCTCGGAGATCTACGGCAAGAACCCCCAGAGCCCTTTCGGCGAGGATTCGGACTCCGTGTTCTCGGCGGTCAGCCCGAATAGCCGATGGATCTACGCCGCGTCGAAGGCCATGGGAGAGTACATGGCCCATGCGTACGCGGCACAAGGACTCCGATTCAGCGCGGTGCGGTACTTCAATGTGTACGGGCCGCGGCAGGACGTGGCGAATCGGGCGCGGGTGCTGTCGCACTTTCTGTGGCAGGCGATGCGTGGAGAGCCACTGACGGTGCACGGCGAGGGCCAGCAGACGCGCTGCTTCTGCTACATCGACGATGCCGTGGAGGGCACGATTCGGGCAGCGGAGAGCGACGCCGCGTTGGGCCAGGCGCTCAACATCGGGCGTCCGGAGGAGGTCACGTTGACGGACCTGGCGCAACGCGTTCAGGCCTTGACGTCGCCCCCGATCGCGATCCAGAAGACGCAGCCGAAGTTCGAGGGGAAGCACGAGGACATCCAACGCCGAGTGCCGGACGCCACGAAAGCCGAGCAGTTGCTCGGCTTTCGGGCAGAGACGGACCTCGCGACGGGCTTGGGGCGGACCTGGGACTGGTACCAGGCCAACTGGGACATCATCCAGCGGCTCTGTGCGTAGAGCGGCTCATGTCGGGCGGGGCTCGCCCACACCCAAGCGCCTTGGTTCGGACCTCGGAGTTCGGACCTCGGACCTCGGACCTCAGACTTCGGACCTCGGACCTCGGACTTCGGACCTCGGACCTCAGACTTCGGACCTCGGACCTCGGACCTCGGACTTCGGACCTCGGACTTCGGACCTCAGAACCCCATGGGCGCCAACGTAAGGCCTGTTGGCGCGATGCCTTCGGCAGGCTCAGGCCCGGGAGTCGCGCCACCACACAGTCGGGCGCGGTGAACCGCGCCCCTACTTGCGGCACGGCCCCATGTAGGGGCGCGATTCATCGCGCCCAGTCCGGGTAGGGGCGCCATTCATGGCGCCCAGAAGCCGTAAGCTAGCGCCAAGGCCTCAGAAACCCCCCCGGCTTTCTACGGGACTCACCAACCTCATGCCGTCTGGTCCGAAGTCCGAGGTCCGAAGTCCGAACACTAGAGCGGCTCATGTCGGGCGGGGCTCGCCCACACCCAAGCGCAGAACGCCGGCGGCGGCGTAAGCCGCCGAATCGGTGACCCGCCGCCCATCAACCAGGACGGGCGTGCGCATCCACTCGACCAGAGCTTGGGGCGACATCTCGGAGTAGACCTGGTGGGCGGTGACGAGGGCCGCGCAGTCGGCTCCGCGAAGGGCCTGTTCCAGATCGTTGGTCAGCTCGATCCCTGCGTCGTCGTAGCGGCGGACATGGGGATCGTGTACGATGACGGAGGCGCCGTTGTTCTCCAGCTCCCGGGCCAGAGGCACCGCCGGCGTGTTGCGGGTATCGTCGCAGTTCTCCAGGTAGGCCAGTCCCAGGACGGCTATCCGAGCGTCCATGACGGCGCGCCCTCTGAGGTGCAATCCGTGACGGACCAGGGCGGACATGTGCAGGGGCATGGTGTCGTTGATCTCGCGGGCGCCGCTGATCAGGGTGGTGGACGGCGGCCAGGCGCCCCACGCTGCTGCGCCGTAGACGAGGAGCCAGGGGTCTTTGGGGAGACAGTGCCCACCCACGCCGGCGCCTGGGCGCAGCATCTGGCGGTCCGGACGGGAGTTCACCAGGTCTCGAATCTCCCAGATGTCCACCCCCATGCTCTCACAGATCAGCGCCATCTCGTTGGCGAAGGCGATGTTGAGGTCGCGATAGGAGTTCTCAATCGTCTTCGCCATCTCGGCGGTGCGGCACGTAGTGCCGACGACGGGTTGGCGCACGATGTGCTGGAAGAGCTCGACGGCGCGCCGCGTGCTGTCGGCGTCGATCCCTCCGACCACGCGAGGGAGGTCGACGAAGAACTCGATCAGCCGACCGGGCATGACGCGCTCGTAGGAGAAGGCCAGGCCGAAGTCGGGGCCGGCCCGCATGCCGGAGGCTTTCTCCAGGATGGGCTGGACAACGTTCTCGGTCGTACCGGGAGCAACGGTCGACTCCACCACCACCAGGGCTCCGGGCCTCATCCGCTGGCCGATGGCGTGACTGACCTCGCGCAGGGACTCGTATCCGGGCGTCCGTTCAGCGTCAGTAGGGGTCTGCACGTCGATCAGGATGTAGTCGGCCGTCTCGTAGGCCTCATGGGTATCGGTCACGCGGAACCGCCCCTTCCCTACCACTCGGGCGATAAGCTCGTCGAGGCCGGGCTCATTGCCCTCAAAGGGGCTGCGGCCGCCGTTGAGGCAGTCAATCTTCCAGCCGGAGCGGGCAGAGCGCCGCTGGATGCCTGTCACGGCGAAGCCATCGCAGTCGGCGAAGAGCGCAGCACATGGGATGCCGACGTACCCCATGCCGACGACAACCAACTCCTGGGTCACTTGATCACCTCGCAGAAATCAACGCGCCGATGCGGCCGGCACTGCGCGTCGGGGAGCGTCGGACCGCCAGCCCGGAGGCGGTCGCTTCGGGCCATCGCGTGGCGGCTCAGAGGATGATCCGCCGTTGGGCCCACCCTTACTTCCTGGCGTTGGGCTGGTTCTCCTCCTTGCCGGACGGCGAGAGCGGGGCATGCAGGGCAAGCGTGGGTGGCCGCCGAACTACGCGGAGCCGGCCTGGTGAAGGGTGCTGGGGTAGTTGGGGAGCGCCCGCTGTCCTATCTGGCAGGAGGTCCAAGATGCGTGCTCGTGCCTGGGTGGTGCTGATCGCCGGTCTGGCGCTGGCCAGCGGCGCGGCGGCCGTAGCCGCAGACGATCAGCCGTATCTGATTGCCCCCGGTGACGTCCTCGCCGTGACGGTTGCCAATGCGACGGACTTCACTGCGCCCGTACCCGTCGCGGTGCGCCCTGACGGCACCTTCTCCTTCCCGTACGTCGGCGAGGAGATCCGCGCGGGCGGGAAGACGGTCGCCCAGGTGACCCAGGAACTCCAGGCTGCCCTCGACCGCCGCTACCAGCACGCCTTGGTCGCGATCAACCTCACGACCGTTCACCCGCAGCTCGTCTTCGTGGTCGGAGAAGTGGTGAGACCGGGCTCGGTGCCTGTGCAGGGCGCCTCGATCACTGTCGCTCAGGCCATCGGCGTTGCAGGCGGCCTGACCGAGGACGCGTCGGACACCAAGGCCCACGCCTACCTGTCCGGCAAGCCGGTAACCATCGACCTTCAGCAGGCACTGAACGGGGATCTCCCGGTGCAACTGGCGCCCGGCGATACTCTGATCATCGATCCCCGAAACCAGGTCACGGTACTCGGTGAGGTCACCAGAGCCGGGGTCTATGTCGTGCCACCCGACGCCCGCATTACGTCGCTCGTGGCCCTGGCCGGGAATCTCACTGCAAACGCCGACGCCCGGAGGGTGGTGCTGGTCCGGAAGGACGGCCAGGCCGTCGTGGTCGATCTCGTGAAGCTGCTCCTGGACCCCGCCTCGCCCGAGAACACGAGTGCGGCGGACATCGACATGTTCGTGGTGCCGCCGGAGCAGGACCTGGTGGTCACCGGAGCCGTCGTGCGACCCGGTGTATACCGGGCTGGGACGGAGGCGCGCCTGCTGGAGGCGATCGCCATGGCTGGGGGCCCGGGGCCCGACTCCGACCATCGGGGCGTGATTGTCGTGATGCGTGACGGCCAGACCGTCACGGTTGACGTCGACGAGGCCAGCACCCATCCCGAGTCGGAGGCGAACGTCCGTGTCAGCGAGGCCTCCATGGTCATCGTGGGACGGGTCCGCAACGAGGTCTCGGTCACAGGCGAGGTGACGAGGCCCCTGGTCATCCCTACCCTCGTACCCGTGCCGCTCTCCAACTGCCTCGCCCAGGCAGGCGGCCTGACCAAGAGCGCAGACCCGCGCAGAGTGCAGATCATCCGGTCGGATGGCAGCGAGGAGACGGTAGACGCATCGCAACTGGTCGGCAGAGACTCGGGAAGCGGTCCGTCGGCCGGCAAGGTGAACGACCCTCTGCTCGATTCCGGCGACTCGGTGATAGTGGGCCGTCGCTATGCGCGCGTGGTCGTGCTGGGGGCGGTCAACGACCCCGGCTCCTACGACTTCAACGAGGGCGACCGTGTCGTGGATGCCATCGCCCTGGCCGGGGGGTTCGTGGAGAGGGGCAAGAAGCCGCGTATGAGGGAGACCTCCATCATCCGCCGTAACGGCGACGAGGTTACGCTGATCTCCCTCGACATGGCCCAGGCGCTTCACGGGGACGAGGTGCTCATCAACGAGCAGTTGCAGGACCGCGACATCGTGTTCGTCCCGCAGGGGAAGATGCCCCCCTGGCGTGACATCGTGGACGGGCTGATCGGTGTCTCGTCGTGGGTCCGCATCTTCCTGCCGTGAGACCGGGGGAGCACGCACCGGGGCGAGCCCGGCCGACAGGACGGGGAGCTAGGCCGCCAGGTGCGGCCAGGAAGGTCCAGAGGCGCTTGGTCGGTACGCCGCTCGCCGCCGACCTCGGCGCAGTCGGCTTCGGTTCCATGCGGCCGGCGTCGACGGTCGCGCAGTCACTCGACCAGCCCCCCGATAGGATCGATCCTGACTGACCCGAGGGACACTCGGGATGACAGCACTTGCGCTGGAAGGCGGCTCGCCGCTTCGCACCCAGCCGCTGGCGCCGTGGCCACATTTCGATCAGGATGTGATCGACGCCGCCGTAGCGGTATTGCAGTCTGGCAGAGTCAACTACTGGACCGGCCATGAAGGGCGGCTGTTCGAGCAGGAGTTCGCGTCGCTCTCCGGCTGCCAGCACGCCGTGGCCGTCGCCAATGGCACGCTGGCTCTGGAGTATGCGGTGCGCGCCCTGGGGATCGGGCCGGGCGATGAGGTCATCGTGCCTTGCCGCACGTTCATCGCCTCCGCCAGTGCCGCGGTCATGGCCGGCGCCACGCCGGTGGTGGTTGATGTCGACCCCGGGAGCCAGAACCTCACTGCGCAGACGGTCCTCCCCGCTTTGTCCCCACGCACCAGGGCCATCGTGGCCGTGCACTTTGCGGGCTGGCCCTGCGACATGGAGCCAATCATGGAGCTGGCGCGGGAGGGGGGTCTGAAGGTGATCGAGGACTGTGCCCAGGCCCACGGAGCCCGCTATCGCGGTCGCCCAGTGGGGTCCCTCGGCGACATCGCTGCCTTCTCCTTCTGCCAGGACAAGATCATCACCACCGGCGGCGAGGGCGGAATGGTGACCACCAACAACCCGGAATGGTGGGAGCGGGTGTGGAGCCTCAAGGACCACGGCAAGAGCTACGACGCGGTCTACCGCCGTGAGCACTCGCCCGGCTACCGGTGGCTGCATGAGAGCTTCGGCACCAACGGTAGGCTTACGGAGATGCAGGCAGCCATGGGTCGAGTGCTGTTGACCAAGCTTCCGGCTTGGGTCGAGATCCGCCGCCAACATGCAGCCCAACTCGACCGGTGTCTTGCGCAGTTGCCCGCTCTCCGCGTGAGGGTCCCGCCGGAGGAGGTCTACCATGCGTACTACAAGTACCACGCCTTCGTGCGACCCGAGGGGCTGAAGCGCGGCTGGGACCGCGGCCGCGTCATTGCAGCGATCAAGGCCGAGGGCGTTCCGTGTCGCGAGATCGGCGGCGGCAGCCCGGACATTTCCCGCGAGAAGGCCTTCGGGGTGGACCTCAAGCCCTCCGCTCCCCTACCCAACGCGAAGGCCCTGGGCGAGACCAGCCTCTGCCTCCTGGTCCACCCAACCCTCTCCGCGGAAGACATCGACGATATGGGCCGAGCCGTGGAGAAAGTGATGCGGGCGGCGATGCTCGACTCGTGAGCCGGGAGAGCACTGGCAGCAGACGGCGGCTGCCAGTGGCACGGCTGTCAGGGGGTCCCTCGCCACAATCCCCGCGTGTCCACCACGACCTTCTCGAGCAGCACCTCGCGACTCACCGAGGCGAAGGCTCGGTGGTCCACCAGCAGAACGACGACATCCGCCTCCTCCAACGCCTGTGACAGGGATGCCATCCGCACGTTCCGGGCAGCCAGCTCGGGCGGAAGCTCGCGCAGGTGGGGCTCCACGGCCAAGATAGTGCCCACTCCTTCATCCGCCAAGCGCTTGACAATCCCGACGGCCGGGCTCTCGCGCAGGTCGTCCACGTTCGCCTTGAAGGCCAGGCCGAGACAGGCGATCACCGGCTGGTTGAAGCGCGCTGCGTGAGCCTTGATCTTCGCGACCACGTGAAGTGGCTTGGCGTCGTTCACCTCGCGGGCGGCTCGGATGAGTCGCGCGTGCTCGGGTGCGGAGTCCACGATGAACCACGGGTCTACCGCAATGCAATGGCCGCCGACTCCCGGCCCGGGCTGCAGGATGTGGACCCGGGGATGGCGATTCGCGAGCTCGATCAGCTCCCACACGTCAATGCCGAGGTCGTCGCAGACGAGCGAGAGCTCGTTGGCGTAGGCGATGTTGACGTCGCGGAAGGCGTTCTCAGCCAGCTTGCACATCTCCGCGGTGCGAGCGTTCGTCAGGAAGAGGCGCCCGTTGACGAACGCTTCGTAGAACTCGCGGGTCCTCTCCGCCGAGGGGCGATCGAGGCCGCCGATGATGCGGTCGTTCTCGATGAGCTCCTTCAGAATCTGGGCCGGCAGCACACGCTCGGGGCAGTGCGCAACGTAGACCTGCTCGGGGCTGGAGGTGAGCAGGGGAGTGGTGTCCGATCGGCCGGCAATGGCGAGATCGGGGCGTAAGTCGCCGAGCCAGCCGGCCACCCTTTCGGTGCTCCCGACGGGGCTCGTGGACTCCAGGATCACGAGGTTCCCCGGGGCCAGATGCGGCGCGATTGCCCTCGTAGCCGCCTCGACGTGAGACAGATCGGCTGCGTGATCGGTCGCAATGGGAGTCGGCACGGCCAGGATGAAGATGTCTGCCGGCGCCGGTTCCAGGGAGGCGGTCAGTCGTCCGCTGTTCACGCCGCTCCGGACCAGGACATCGAGGTCCGGCTCGTGGAAGTGAACGCTACCTTGGCTGATCGTCTCCACGACCTCGGCGCTCACGTCCACCCCAAGGACCGAGAAGCCCCTGGTTGCGAGCACGCCGGCCGTGGGCAGGCCGATGTACCCAAGACCGACCACACAGACTCGTACCTCTTCGGGGGTCATGGCGGCAGAGCAACTCCTTGTGATGGTCCGCCTCGAGGCTAGACGCCGCGCTCCGCATCGCCGTAGACAGAGCGTCGAGGCCCGACGCGGACCACGATGACCAGAAGCCGGTCATCCTGGACGGTGTAGACGATGCGGTAGTCACCTACGCGCAGACGGTAGTGCCCTCGGAGCGGGTGCGTGAGAGCCTTCGCGCCACGTGGCCGAGGGTTGTCCGCCAGCGCCAGGAGGCGGCGGCCGATCTGACGGCGATCTCGCTTGGGAAGGGCCAGGAACCCCTTCTCCGCCCGCCGTGTCAGCTCCACGCGGTAGCTCAAGGGAGACGCTCCGACTCAGCGATGGCCTCTTCGAGGCTGAGCCACTCCTCGTTCGGATCGGCTAGCACGCGCTCGATCTCCTCTACGTCGAGCCGGTCCTCGAACTCCTCAAGCAGCCGCAGGTCGGCGATCGGGATGATCGCCGCGGCCGGCCGCCCTTTGCGCTCCAGGATGACGCGCTCGCCGCGGAACTCAACCTCGTTCAGGGTCTCTCCGATCCGGTTCTTGAGTGCCGTCGCCGTAACCGTGGTCATGGGCCCTTCCTCCGCGCACTACGTGTTCCGCGTACTATACGCGTTATCCCGCCGACCGTCAATCCTGGCCTCGCGACTGGCCAGGGGAACGAGGTTCCAGCCGATCCTCGTCGCCGGAAAGGGAGGCCGACTGGACGAGATGGCCCGCGGGGTCACCAACCGTAAGGTCGACAACTCCCTCCCATCCCACAGTGCATACCCGGATGGCCGATGGCGTCGTCTCGACCGAATACGGCGCCGGGCCGAGCACCGTCCAGGCGGTCAGCACGTCGCCCGGGGCCGTCAAGTCCAGGGACAGCGCGGGCTCTCGAGCGAGGTAGTAGGGCGACCACCAGCCGCGCGGGGAGTGCTCATCGGCTCGCACAAGCGAGCAAGCCAGGGTTCCTGACAACGTGCCGACCTGCACCTGGTAGGGGACACCGGCGAGGTCGAGCACCAGGCGGCCGCTCGCTTCGTTCCACTCGTACGGAGCATCCGCGAGCAGCCAGTGGAGCCGGTAGCGGTGCTCGTCCCGGCTGCTGAGGCGGTCGACTACCACCCAGTGCTCGTCGCCCAGGCGGACCAGCGCTCGCCGGTGGCAGACAGGGGGGGTAAGCCGCTCGTACCCGTCGTGCTCGCCCTCCCAGCAGGCGATCTGCCCGCTCTGCGACCGGCGAACACCGTCGGACTTGCCCCGGGACCAGGGCAGCCAGAGGAACCGGCTCGGCCGTTCCATCTGGTCGCGGTCGTCCACGGTCACCGTGTTGTGCCAGGCTGCGTTGGCCAGGGCGCCATCCCAGGGAGGCGGCGCGTTGTAGCTGTAGGTGCCGGCGTCGAGGGCAACGTTCCGGCCCCGCCACCAGACGTCCACATGAAGCTGATCCGCGTGAGCCGGTCGGTGCCGGAACGTCGCGCAGCGCGCCAGGGCAAAGCCGGCGGGCGATCGGACGGTGTAGTACCCGCCACGGTCGGCCTTCAGGTCTCGCCGCTCAGGAGGCGTCACCCGAGTCTCGAGCGCTTCCGGGCCAAACAGCCAGAGTAGGTCCTCGTCCCATGGGCCATCCGGATGGCATCGGTCGCCGTGATCCAGGAACCAAGCCGCCTGGGTCACGGGCCGGTAGTCCCGGTAGTCGCAGCGGCTCAGCGGCAGGATGAGCGCTCCGTCGTCCCCGCCCAGGCACGGGGTCTGGCCGCTGTCCGCGTCCTGGAGTTGGTGGAGGAAGGCAGCGGCGCGGTCGACGCGCTCCCGAAGCTCAGCACTGAGAGGCTGCTGGTTGAGGTCGCCGAGCCGCAGGGCCCAGAGGTAGTCGTGCAGCATCAGGCGGTGGTAGTTCGTCGAGTGCTGCGAGAAGGCGCCGTCGCCATAGATGAGTTCCCGTCCCAGTCTCTCCAGCACGCGGCGCCCGATGGCTCGCCACTTCGCGGACCGTCGGAGCTCAGGGAAGAGCAGCCCGATGGTCCACAGCCCCATGCCCTCACTGATCCCGTGGTTGTTCTTTTGGCTCAGGGCGTAGGCCAGGTTCGCCTCGATGCGGGCGCCTGAGATGGCGATCATCTGGGCGAGGCCGGCCGTCCGGGCGGGCGTCGTCGCAGGACTGTCCAGAAAGCCCCACAACCCGAAGCACCAGGCCATGACGCGGAGGCTGATCTCCTGCCCGCACATCCAGTTCGGGCCCTGCTGCGGAGGGTTCGCCTCTCGCCAGCTCTCGACGAGCTGCCAGAAGGTCTCCGCATGTCGGTCGTTGCCCGTCCGCCAGTATGCCCGGACGAGGGGGTAGACGAAGCCGAACCGGCTCCGGTCCCAGATGACCTTGATGTCCCCCTGGTCGAAGTCGCCGATCTCCGACCAGTGGCGCGCGGCGGGGGCGGTCTCGCCGGTAAACGGGTTCCGATGCCAGTTCGGCGGGAAGCCCACGGAGACGGTGTGGTGCTCGAAGTAGCGGACCTCCCCTCGGGCGATCCCCTCGGCCAGGGCCTGGACGTCGCTCTCGCCGTCATCCCAGCGCGCAAACAGGGGAGCATAGGCAGCCCGGTCTGCTGAACGGAAGAGGAACCGAGGGGCCGACTGGCGGCGGTACTCGAGGTACGCGTGCGGCTCGGCGAGAGCGGAGTGAGACAGAAAGCGGGAGAGCGGCTGCTCGTCCCAGGAGGTGGCCGGCAGCCGCGCGCGCAGCCAGCCCAGGCGGGTCGCGCAGGCATGACCGGCCCTGAAGAGCAGCCAGCCCGGCCCGAGGTGGCGCCACGCCTGGGTGAGGAGGGAGAGCCTGGAGATCATGTCGTTCCCGGGGCCACAGCGTACGGCCTCACGACTGCGCGGCCGCTTGGAGGCTCGCCCACGTCACCTCCATCAGCTCCCCGAACGGGACGGCCGCCGGGCACCCCTGCCGGACCGCCTCCACGAAGCCGGCGGCGCAGGCCTCGTGCCCCTTGTCCTGCCGCCAGAGGTTCATCCCGCGGAAGCCCGGCCAGCCGTAGCCGCGCAGCCGGCGGAAGTTGTCGAGCTCCAGCACTCGCCCCGCACAGAAGACCTCGAGGCGCTCCTTGGGATAGGACCTGTGCCCGTTGGTGAGGTAGTGCACCGTGCCCATTGATCCGTCGGCGAACCCCAGGATGATACTGGCGGCGTCGGTCAGGCCGGGCTGCGGGCTGAACAGCCTGGCCTGGACCGAGACGATGCGGCAACCGGCCAGGAACCGCAGGAGATCGATGAAGTGGCACCCCTCCCCGATGATACGTCCCCCCCCCGCCTCGGGGTCCTGGGTCCAGTGCTCTGGCGGCACTTCCCCCGCATTGACGGTCATGACCATGGCCTTGGGTCCGGACGCGGTCTCGAGCACGGACTTGATCTTCCGGACCTGCGGCGCGAAGCGGCGGTTGAAGCCAACCATCAGGATCGGCGCGCCTGCTTCCGTCTGGACGGCTGCGTAGGTCGACTCGATCTGCATGAGCTGCTGCTCGTCGACCGCCAGCGGCTTCTCCACGAAGACGTGCTTCCCCGCCGATAGCGCCTGACAGACGAGGCGAGCGTGGCTGTCGTGACGGGTGGCGATGACCACTGCGTTGATCTCGGGGTCGGCGAGCAGGGCATCCGTGTCGGTCGTCGTCTGCTCGAACCCAAACTTGCGGGCGACGTGGGTCCCGCTGATGCCCCCACTCGAGGCGATCCTCTTGAGCCGCGCTCCGGTCTTGACCAGGGCGGGCACCAGCGTTCGGGAGGCGTAGTTGCCCGCGCCGATGACCCCCACTACGGGGCCGGCGCCGGGCCGGGCTGGGGCCTCTCGGGGCTGGATGGCAATCGTGCTTCGACGCAGGTATTCGGTCGGTCGCTGCTCTGCGTCTGGGTACGCCAGCACGATGCCGAGGCTTTCGCCCTGCTCGGAGAGGACCCGATAGGCCTCGGGCGCCTGCTCGATTGGGAAGTGGTGGGAGATGAGCGGGCCCACCCGGAGGCTCCCCGCCGCTAGCATGTCCAGGACCGCTTCGAAGTTCCGCTGCTCGGTCCAGCGCACGAAGCCGACCGGGTAGTCCTGCCCTCCCTCCTCGTAGAGGGGTTCGTAGCGCCCAGGGCCATAGGAGCAGGAGACCTGGAAGGTGAGCTCCTTCTGGTAGAAGTCCTCCCGCGAGAGCTCCAGCCCCGTGACGCCGACCAGGATGATCCGCCCGCGCTTCCGGCACATCTGCGCGGCCTGGTGGACGGGCTGGCTGCTCGGGGTGGAGGCGGTGACGATGACCCCATCGACACCCCGACTCCGGGACAAGAGCTGCGCGGCCGCGACGGGATCGGTGGGCAGCGCGACCGTCTCCGCTCCCGACTGCCGCGCGAGTTCGAGTCTCCCGAGGTTCAGGTCGATCCCGAGTACCCGACACCCATGAGCGCGCAGAAGCTGTACGGCCAGTTGCCCGATCAGGCCAAGCCCCGTGACAACGAACGTCTCCCCCAGGGTCGGTTGGGCCAGACGAATGCCTTGCAGGGCAATGGCGCCCAGGACAGTGAAGACGGCCGCCTCATCCTCGACCTCATCGGGGACCCGCGCGCAGAGGTTCTTGGGCACGCAGACCACCTCGGCATGCGGGCCGTTGGAGACAACCCGGTCGCCGACCGCAAAGCCTTGGACGCTCGCCCCGACTGCCAGCACCTCGCCGACGTTGCAGTACCCGAGAGGGATCGCGGTGTCCAGCTTGGACTGTACGGCCTCGAGCGTCGCCGCCAGGCCGTCGGTCTTGATCTTGTCGAGAACCTCTCTGACCTTTCCCGGCTGTTGACGAGCCTTCTCGATCAGGTTCGCCTTGCCGAACTCGACCAGCATGCGTTCGGTGCCGACGGAGATGAGGCTCCGCCGGGTGCGAACCAGGAGGTGGCCGGCCTTCACCTGGGGGCACGGCACGTCAGCCAGTTCGGTGGTGCCCGTGTCTAGTGACTGCAGAATCTGCCTCATGGTACGCACCCCATGAGCCGACACCTCTCTGCGCGCGGGATGACCACGGCCCCCACCGGACTTTGACCTGCCCCCACGAATGGTACCACTGTCTATGTTGGTGCGGCAGAAGCGATGCTTGCCCCCGTCTTGGTACCACCTGGCGTGTTAGTCTTCAGCCTGCTCGGGGCAGAACAGACCCTTCCTGAGGGGTTGCCGTGACTTCGTCGGTGACCCCTGTGCCATTCCCATGGGGATGGCGCGCCATGGCTTGGTCGGCGAAGTCGTCTGGTGTCCTGTTCCCTAAGGCCTTGTGCGGCCGTTCGTCGCTGTAGTGCCGTCGCCAGGCTTCGATCCTCTGCTGGGCATCAACCACCGAAAGAAACCAGTACTCGTTCAGGCATTCCTGGCGGAAACGGCTGTTGAAGCCCTCGATCAGGCCATTCTCCATCGGCTTCCCTGGCCGGATGAGATCGAGCACTACCCGGTTCTAGGAGCCTGTCCGAGTAATATTCGAGGAGGCCTTGCAGAGACGGTCGGGGTGTGATTCAATGGGGGCATGAGCAAGACCTTTCGGGCCTGGGATGTGGATCAGCCGCTGCTGCTGCCGGCGTCGGTGTCGGCCAGGGCCTTGAGTTGCTCAGCGCTGGCCTCGATGAACTCGCGGCTCACGCTGGATTTGCTCACTCCGCACGTCTCCGCCATCTCCGGGATGACGTCCTCGTAGTTCCGGGTACTCACCCCGC